>OJUG01000131.1_pt1 | contig 116643 bp, 100 predicted proteins | sample 1599841 | NCBI WGS metagenome assembly OJUG01 (sample SAMN04168659, study PRJEB22393) | human gut metagenome | biome: human gut microbiome; feature: stool | host: Homo sapiens | collected 2014-05-12 | reverse complement strand
TGGGCTTGTCGAAGATAGGCAACAGCTGTTTACTTACCCCTTTGGTGATAGGATACAGACGGGTGCCTGAACCGCCGGCTAATACAATTCCTTTCATATTATTATAATGATGGTTGGTTTGTTGATAACTTCATTCTTTTCTTATGGCACTTGGTAGTTACTTTTTCTACAAATCCAGCAGGCATATCTACCTGTGCACATCCAAGCATATCCAATCGGATGGCAACTTTACTTTTTCCGTCTACCATTACCAGTTCTCCTTCCAGACCTGTTAATGGACCTTTGATCACTTTTACCAATTCTCCCGGAGCAAGTGGGGTAGTAGATAATTCCACGGCAGCTTTGGAGTAGTCCAACATGAATTTGAATTTCTCCATTTGTTTATCCGGGATAATAGCAGGAGTTGATTCTCCTCGTAACACCATATACCTGCTAACGGACGATAAGGTTAGAGGTAAAGAGCGTTCTTCGGGGGATACACGAACGAAGAGTATCATTGGAATCACCACGCGTTCCACCTTTTTCCGGCGGTCACTCCATTGATGAATTTCCTCTTGAATGGGGAGGAAACATTCGATACCCATAGCGTTGATGCGATCACGAGTTTTCTTTTCGTGATGGAGGCGAACGTAAGCTGCAAGCCAGTACTTCATAAAGTTATATTCTGAGATTTCTGATATCGAAGGAGGGGGATACTGGTGCTTTGTTACGAAGCGCTTGAGCACGCTACGCTGTTACCTGTCACAACTCTGTGAGGTAATCTTTGATACAATAGACCAAATCCGATGCAAAGATATATATTATTTACGAAAAAAAATAATTTGTAGATAAAAAATAATATAATAAATGAGTTTTGTCTTTTTAATTCTTTATTTGGGTTCTGTCTTTTTGCTTATAGTTGTTTTTTGTTTGTTTCTTGAAAATATATTACTAATGTTTCGTTTGTAGTCCTTTTTATAAAAAGGGTTTGGATCTTTTTTAGAATTCATTAATACGAATATTATCTTTTTTAAAGAAGGTATGATGGTATCTGTGAAATGAATGATATAATTCCTCGAACAGGTTTTTATGTAAATGAATATTTTATACTTATTTTTAAATATTATATTTTGTAGTATTGCTTTGGTTGTTTATATATGAAACCTTTATAGGACTCCTTTTAATGTAATATGTTGATTGTATGGTTGTTTGTTGCATGAGAGACTATGCGCAATTATAAAATGGATGAATTTCTTTTATCTCTTCTATGTTTTCTTGAATTTTGATTTTTTTTCAATGGCTTTTGTTCTCCATTTCAGTTTTATTAATGGATTGTTGAGGCAAGCCGTATTTCTTTCTTTCGTGTAGTAGGATATGGATAAGCATGTACGAAGATTATATTTTTTGATAATCTTATATAATTACATTTATATAAGATGAATAGTGTCTGTATTTCTTGGATATGTTAATTTATTAACTTTCCCAAGAATGCCTGTATATGAATTATATGTAACTAATTATTTAATAATATGTGTTTCTGTATTATTTACATTATTCTTTGCCGATGTTTTTTAATTAGTCTCGTATTCGGTGGACGTTTTTATCGATTTCTTTCTATTCTTTATTTGCAAAGCGGTGATTAAGATTTTAATGGCAGATAGAGACTGCTGTTTTCTCCATTGAGGGGGATAAGAAGTTGTGCCACCATAAAAACCAAATACAGCTCCTATTCCGGATATAAGATGGGTGTGAAGGAGATGCCGGTTAGTGGCAATCCATTTTTCTTGTTTGGATACTGACATCCCGATAAATAGTACATCAGGTTTAAATTCGTTTATAGCTGTTATCATTTTATTTGTTTCTTCTTCAGAGAAACTGTCACGATAAGGAGGGCTATATGTTTTTACTCGGATATTTGGATATTCTGTGAGAATACGTTCGGTAATAAGAGCAAGAGTCCGGTCAGAAGCTCCAAGATAGAATACTGATCCTGCTACTTTATCAAGGTGTTGAAGTATAGACAGATGTAGGTCATCACGCGATACATTGTGAATCTGCTTTCCTGTGAGCCAACGGGCAGCAAGCGTTATGCCTGCTCCGTTTGGAACTAATATATCACTTTGGAGGAGTGCTTGCTTGAGTTCTTTATCCTCATTGCCCATGAGCCAGATGCGTGAGTCTATGGCATGTATCACCATTTGCTGGTCGGGGATAGAGTCAAACTGGTAGTTATTGGTGATTATGAAGTCTCCCATTGGGATTGATTCGGTTTGTTTTAATAGTTTCTTATTTAAGCTTTGAGCTCTTCTTTTTTTCCGTTTGTTGAGGTATACGTTACATAAAATACCCGCTATAAGATCAATGGCCAATATCAGATTGATATTGAGTAACTCATGTAAAAGGATATTGCACGCTGTAATGAAGAGCGTAGTTATGGTGAGGGTCAAAGTGATTTTGCGGTGACTAAATCCCAGGTCGAGCAATTTGTGATGGATATGATTGCGATCCGGATGGAAAAGTGATTTTCCCTGGCTGGCTCGCGTATACATAACCCGAGCTGTATCAAACAGTGGAATAAACAAGACCGACCATGCTATAATAATAGATGGTATGCCTGTTGAAATTGCTTCGGAAGAATTCCTCATGCTATAATACACTGCAAGAAAGGCAAGTATGTAACCCAGGGTGAGCGATCCTGTGTCGCCCATGAATAGTTTTCTTCGGGCTATGATATTATAATATAAAAATGGAATGAGTGTACCGACTACAGAGAAAGTAAGAATAGGCATTGTGTAATTGCCTGCAATAATGAAACCGATGCCGAGAATGGCTGCAGCTGAGATACTGAGACTCGCTGCAAGTCCGTCTACTCCGTCAATAAGATTAATAGAATTAATGATATATACAATCAGCAGAGCTGTGAAGGGTATTCCGATATAGGGTGATAATTCGTATATGCCAAAAAGCCCATATAGGTTATTGATGTAAGTTCCGGATGCTATCAGTAAAAGGGCAGATAAGGTCTGAATAATGAATTTATGTGAATAGCGTGCGCCAATCAAGTCGTCTTTGACTCCCATCAATACCAAAGGAAGAATGCCGCATATCATAAAAGAAGGGCGAATGAAGGACTCGGAAGAATGACTGATACTAGATGTTCCCAACCATATAGCCTGTAGCCCTGCTATGGGCAGAAAGCTAAGAAGAATAACAGGACAGAAAGTGATACCGGCCAATCTAGGGATAGGGTTGACGTGGGATTTACGCTTGTCAGGCATATCATATAGACGTTTTCTCCTGGAGATGAGAAGAACGCGTGGTAGCGTGATAAATTCTATAAAGATGGCTACAACAAGTGCTGCAATACAGCATACGATTACACTAAATATAGGATTAATTAAAATATTCATTGTCTGTTTAATATTTGTTCCATTACTTATTAGGTAAGAGAACGACTATTATTTTTTCTTGTCGCTGCAAAATTAGGGATAAAATTTCTATCTAACACAATAAAGCTTGATCTTTTTTTCAAAAAAAACCAATTTAACATAATAAATACACCAGTTTAAACCTATTGTTCAATAAACGAAGATTTGATATGAAAATTCTGTTTGATGTAATTACAAATGTTACATCAAACAGAATTCAATAAAACAGACAGTTTTTCCTTTCTAAACCGCCTTTTTCGTTAGACTATATTAACACTAAAACGACTTTCTTTGAACTTTTTGATATTTGAGATTCCCTTACCTAATAAGTAAGGGAACTCTTTTTGAGTATCATTTTTTTCTTAGAAGTCACTGCTGAGATAATTTTTTTGTTTGCTTCACTCATCGTTTTGTTATCCAGCGATTCCAGATATACATATGTTACTTTTTCCGATGAATGTCCCATTCCTGTACTGATGATTGAGACAGGAATTCCTTTTTCCCTTGCTGTACTTGCCCAGGTGTGCCTTGCTACGTATGAAGTAAGGTGTGGCGTTATCTGTATCATTTCCGATATCTGATGTAAATGCTTGTTATACAGCCGCAATGCGCTTTTGTATTGCTTGTATCCTTGTTCTCCTACAGCATTTAGTATTGGTAGCAAGTAAGCAGAGCTTTTGCATTCACGTGCATAGCGTTTAATGATCTTGTGCGCACAATTTTCAACGGTAATATACAGCTGTTGCCGGGTCTTATGACGGCGGTAAACCAGTATGTTTCCATTGACATTACTTTTACGCAGATATGCCAAGTCTACGAATGGGATTCCCTGTAAGTAGAAACTTAGCAGAAACAGGTCACGACTAAATTCCAGCTGCGGGTATCGACTAAAATCTGCTTCCCGTAATTGGTTGATTATAATCGGTTTGATAGCCCGTTTGGCGGTCGTATCGCAACCTACAAAAACATTCTCAAAGATGTCTTTGGTGTTTATTGTAGCTACTCCGGCAGCCACTGCCTGATTAAAGATAGAGCGCAACATGCGCATGTACAAAGAGATCGTGTTTTCATACAACCCCTTCAGAAAGAGATGCTGCTCAAACCCTTTAATAAGTTGAGGAGTAATCTCGTCAAAACGGGTAGATGGAGTACCTGTAAACAATTGTAAACTGTGCAGCGTACTTAGATAACTATCTGCGGTACTATACCTTCCAGACAGTTTTGCTTTTTCAATCAATGATTTTGTGAAGATTTGTATTTCCATTTCTATGCTTCCTTTTAGGTTTGTTCAATAAACAAAGAATAAGATCGAAATGATTTTGGTTGTTTAGATAATGAGTTGGTAAAGATAGGATAAAGATATGGTAAAAAAAAGAGCGATTTGCATATTTTTTGCTATGATTTTATTTTGAATACCTGGAAAATAGAGAAATAAAAGAATCTCTAACGAGGATGATATATTATAATATTTACTGTTTTTTCGCGGTGTATTAATCATTTTAATCGAGAAAATTATGGTAATAGCTTATTTGAGAGTAAGTACAGAAAAACAGTTTTTAGCCAATCAGAAAGAAGAGATTTTAAGATTCGCAGAGAAGAATGGGTTGGCTATTGATAAATGGTACACCGAGACGGTGAGTGGAAGTGTAAGTACGAAAGAGCGAAAACTGGCGCCGTTGTTGCGACAGATGAAGCCGGGAGATACGCTGATTGTTACAGAGATTTCAAGATTAAGCAGGACACTATTGGAGATTATGACTATTTTAAATTCATGCATTAAGAAGCAGGTAGTGTTGTATAGCACTAAAGAGGGGTATGTCTTTCAGAATGATATAAACAGTAAAGTATTAGGGTTTGCATTTGGTTTGATGGCAGAAATAGAGCGTAATCTTATTTCCATGCGTACAAAAGAGGCTTTGGCAAGGCGTAAGCAGGAAGGAGTTGCATTAGGGAGGAGAAAAGGAGATAATCCTAAATTGCAATTATTGCATGATAACAGAAAATATATTTTAAGACAAGCGCGGGGTGGAGCCAAACACGCGAAATTAGCGCGTGAGTTTGGTGTGTCCAGAACGACCATGTTTCGGTTTCTGAAAGCGGAAGGAATGACGGCAAACGCTTGACGAACTTAAAAAATGTGAATTGAGAATTTGGATGTGCTTGACATCTCTTGATAAATCTCAATTCACAAATTTTGAATTTAACAGTTTGTTTTATAGGGGTTTAATTGTTTACTCTTTTATGGAGATTCTTAAGTTCAAATGCAAGCATGAATCTGAAAAGACCGATGATGAGGAAGGTGAACGAAATCATATATACAGCGTATAATGCACCTACTGCCGGTTGCCACAGAATGAGTAAAGAGCATAAAATAGCTAAAATCCCGAATGCCATATACCAGCCCCAATCACGGGTTCCATAACGTTTCAGATCCATGGAGTAGCCTGTGGCAGAAAAACCTCGGAACATAAGCCAGAAAGCGATAAGGAAAGGTATAACTTCCATGCTTACCATTGGGTAAGCTACAAGATAGATACCGATGATGAGATCAATAATGCCTCCGGCGAGATACCAACCCCAACTTGATACGTGTTTATTACTTATAGCAAAAAGAATTTCCAGAATACCACTGACTAACATGGAGATGCTGAAGATGATGCTTAGAGCTACATAACTGCTTAACGGAGCAAACATAAGGCATAACGCTACGCCGATATACAAAATACCTAAAATAAGAGACATCCACCAATTTTTCACTGAATGTTGAATCTCATCGAATACTGTTTTCATACGAATGTGATTTTATTAATTGATACTATAAGTTTGTTAGGGGAGTAACAAATAGAGAGAAAAAAGGTTTGGAATGGCAACTTGATATACAAATCAGTTGATAAGTAAGGTATCCATTATCACAAATTTACGCAAAGAATATCGTCTCTCAAGTACAGCAAGCTATCTCGTTTGCGATAATCTGCGATCATTTGCGTTTTAATAAAAGACTGTCATAGTATGAATTAAATTTGAAGTACTACTTATAGGGCCTGATGTGTTATTCTGTTATTTCTTTGTGAACCTATTGCAAAGTTTAATTGTTCTATACACAAAAGAGCGAAACTTAAGACTCTTTTTTAAAATACTAAATAACTAATAATAATATATCTTATGGCAACAACAAATTTCAAAGGACAACCGGTAAAGCTGATCGGTGAATTTATACAGGTTGGAAAAGTAGCTCCTGATTTCGAACTTGTAAAAACAGATTTATCTTCTTTTTCTCTGAAAGATCTCAAAGGGAAAAATGTGATTCTTAATATTTTCCCAAGTCTGGATACAAGTGTTTGTGCAACCTCTGTACGTAAATTTAATAAAATGGCGGCTGGTTTGAAAGATACAATCGTATTGGCTATCTCCAAAGATCTTCCTTTTGCTCATGCGCGCTTCTGTACTACTGAAGGTATTGAGAATGTAATTCCATTGTCGGATTTCCGCTATTCGGATTTTGATGAGAGTTATGGTGTACGTATGGCAGATGGTCCGCTTGCCGGCTTGTTGGCGCGTTCGGTGGTGGTGATTGGTAAAGATGGTAAGATTGCTTATACAGAGTTAGTACCGGAAGTTACGCAAGAACCTGATTATGATAAAGCACTGGCTGCTGTGAAAGAATAAATTATTAAAGAGAGAGAGCCTGTGCCTTTTAAAGGCACAGGTATTAAAGATTTTGACCTAATAGGGACTGGTTTATAGATATGGTAATATCGCCATCTCTTCAGTTCTTGTTAGGTTGTGTTTTTTTCAGAAATAAATAAAACCTAAACAGAATGAATAGAATGCAATTAATGTCTGTCGCCTTTTTATTTATGGGCGTAGGAACGCTGTCGGCTCAAACAGAGCCTACAAAAGAAGCTTCTCCCTGGACAAGGGAAGGATATGCCGGGTTGAAATTGACCCAGGTAAGTTTAACAAACTGGGCTGCCGGTGGCGACAACTCTGTTGCCTTTGATTTGCAAGGTGCTTATCAGGCTAACTATAAAAAAGGAAAACATCTTTGGAACAATCGTCTCGAATTGGCTTATGGATTAAATAAAACGGGTGAAGACGGTGTAAGGAAAGCGAATGATAAAATCTATCTGAATTCTAATTACGGATATTCTATAGCGAAGAGCTGGTATGCCAGTGCTTTTGCTACTTTTCAGACGCAATTTTCTCCTGGATATGATTATAAGGTAAACAAAGATATCTCTGTTTCAGAGTTTATGTCTCCTGCCTATCTGACCACCGGACTTGGTTTTACTTACGAACCCAATAAGATCTTTACGGTAGTACTGTCTCCGGCTTCCTGGCGTGGTACGTTCGTGCTCAATGATCGTTTATCTGACGAAGGAGCTTACGGTGTAGATCCGGGCAAGCATTTATTGTCGAGCTTCGGAGCAAATCTGAAAGGAGAGGTACGATATGAGTTTATGAAGAATATGACAGTCTATTCCCGTCTGGATCTCTATTCTGATTATCTGGATAAACCGCAGAATGTGGATGTGAATTGGGAGGTGCAGATAAATATGGCAATTAATAAATGGTTCTCAACTACATTAACTACCAATCTGATGTATGATGACGATGTGAAAATAGCCCAGAAAGACGGAACAAAAGGACCACGGGTGCAGTTTAAGGAAATATTAGGAGTGGGATTGCAATTTAATTTCTGAGTTTAATTTCACCACAGAGGACACAGAGAACACAGAGATACTGAATAATTATCTAATTGACTTTAAATAATTAAAACTCTGTGTGACTCTGTGTCCTCTGTGGTGAAATAAACTCAAAACAATATGAAGTCCTTATTTCTTCTTCAGTGCTTTGTAAACCAGGAAACCTACAATAAATACTCCTACAGCGATGAAAAAGTAACCCAGTTCGTGACTGTATTCACCAACGCGTGCTAACAATTGCTCTTCGCTTTCGATACCCGGAACGGAAGCCAGATGGTATCCGATAGCTGCCAGTATACCATTCCATAAGCCAGCTCCAAGAGTGGTGTATAACAGGAAAGTGGAAAGTTTCATACGGGCAAGACCGGCAGGGATAGAGATTAACTGACGTACAGCAGGGATTAGACGGCCTATAAAAGTAGACAATGCGCCGTGCTTATCGAAGTATTCTTCTGCATGTTGCACTTTAGCTTCGTCGATGAGGCACATGTGCCCAAAACGACTGTTGGCAAACTTATAAATGATAGGGCGTCCTAACCAGTAAGCTAAGTAATAGTTGATGATTGCTCCGATATTTGCCCCGATTGTGGCAAACAATACTACCAGATACACATTCATTTCATCATTTACAGCTGCTTTGTAAGCCGCAGGAGGTACAACTACCTCAGACGGAAAGGGTATAAACGAACTCTCGATGGCCATTAACAGGGTAATAGTCCAGTAGTTAAGGTGATCGAGACACCATTGAATGAAGGCTACAGATTCCATTTGCTTAAATTCTGAATGCTAAGTTTATAATTTTAATTATTTTGATTTAGTAGTTAGAATTTAGTAGTCAGTAGATAGAATCGATACACGTGATAATTCTTATGCCGAATGGCTTCCAACTACTATCTACTAACTTCTAATTATTTTCTTCCTCAGTCTCTCCGTCATTTACATCATCAAGTTCATTCATGAATGTTTCCAGATTCTGCAAAATATCTTTGTCTGTATTTTGTGACAACATTTCCTGAATCATCTCTATGTTAAGCGGAGTTTCTGACATTTGATTGTATTTCTGAAATCCCTTGTGATCTCTAAGAATCATACAGATAGAAGCCAGACGGCCATTGATTCCCGGATAATCAGGATCTTGTTTCTTTGCTTCCTCAAAACAGAGGCGGGCATTTTCTACCATACCATAGTCCAGACTGTAGTTGCCTATCTGCACTAATGTTTCGGCTTCGGGTGCATATTGCAATGCTACGGCCCAACACTGTTTAGCTTCCTCAAACTTATCTTCTTCCAGATAAAGCCGTCCTTCTTGCAGATAGATTTCCACACTCTCGGGTAATTGTTTTTTAGCCTTTTCGCAGAGTTGGTGGGCTTCTTCGTATCTGCCTAATTTCGAAAGGCAGAAAATTTCATTGCTGTATATATCCGAAAGGATGGGAGAGTTATCGTCTCCGATAATTTCCATTGCCTGTTCATAACTTCTGTAAGCCAGTTCCCATTTCTCCTGATTGGCGTATGCCAGCCCGATAAACATATGGGCAAAGTCGGGAGGCAGACTTTTGCTCTGCAAGGCCAGTTGATATTCCTGAATAGCTTCGGTCTCATTCTCCAAATGAAAGAGGCTGTGTGCTCTAATGATGTGTGCCTCTCCGAATTTATCATCGGCAGCAAGGGCAAAGTCGCAGGCCTCGACAGCTTTGTCAAATTCCTGCTGGCTGAAATGGCATTTGGCAAGCCCGGTCCAGTAAGAAGGATTGTACGGATTCTTGTCAATCAGCTTGTTGTAGAAACTGATTGCCTTCGTATTACGCTCTCCACTACGATAGCAATCGGCCATGGCTGCAAGGAATTCTTCGTTTTCCTTATATTCTTCCAGTCCGAGTGTAAGCCATGGCAATGCCTTCTCCGGATATCCCATGTCCATATAAAGATATGCTACATCGATGATTGTTTCCAGTGATTTTTCTTCTTCGATGGAGTTGAGCAGGGTTTCTGCTTCGTCCAGTTTGCCTTCGTTCAATAGGATTTCGGCTTTTAGCAGTTTGACCTCCGGATCATAATCTTCTGCGATGCTGCCAACTACGGCTATGGCCTTTTGAAGTTGCATCGTATCCAGATACAGATAAGCCTGCTCTATCAGGAGGTCTGTGTGTCCCGGATGGAGTTCAAGACCGTAGCTGATCACTTCTTGTGCTTCGTCAAAACGGCGGTCCGTGGCATATTTGTCTGCAATGTCTGCAAGTTGGTCTCCGTCCAGGTAAAGCTGTCTGTTTTCAGCTTTCGCTGTTTCGTAACTTGCGATGAGTTCATTCAATTCTTGTTCTTTATCTGTAGATGGGTTTTTTCTGGCCATTTGATTAATTAAAAATGAGAATTAAAAATTAAAAACGAAATTGGAGGAAGAAAGAAACGGACTGTACTTTTGTGTATGTGCAGTCCGCTTTTATTTTCCAACTTTTAATTTTTAATTTTGAATGTATCTTTCAACCCCACGGTACGGTTGAATATAAGTTTGTCGGGAGCCGACTCTTTGTCTATGTTGAAGTATCCTATGCGCTGGAATTGCAAGTAGGAGAGCGTAGGCAATGTAGCTACATACTTTTCTACATAGCAATTATTGAGTATTTGCAAAGAGTCAGGATTAATGATCTCTTTCATAGCCTCCAATGCTTCGCAGTTTTTGGCTTCACGGATGGCAGCCAGTTCGTCACGCGGGTTCTCTACTTTCCAAAGACGGTCATAGAGGCGTACTTCTGCAGAAAGGCAGTGTGCACAACTCAACCAGTGCAAAGTACCTTTTACTTTGCGATTGGCATCGGGCATACCACTTTTTGTATGCGGATCATATTCGCAATATACTTCAGTAATATTACCGTTTTCATCCTTCTTGCATCCGGTACACTTCACGATGTATGCATTTTTGAGGCGTACTTCCTGTCCCGGAGTCATGCGGAAATATTTCTTCGGAGCATCTTCCATAAAGTCTTCGCGTTCAATCCACAGTTCACGGCTGAATTCGATTGTATGGCTGCCTGCTTCCGTATCCTCCGGATTATTAATTGCATCCAGCTCTTCTACTTCTCCCTCGGGATAGTTGGTAATAATCAGTTTCACCGGATTCAATACCGCAGAAACACGGGTAGCACGGGCGTTGAGGTCTTCACGTACAGCGCTTTCCAGCAGAGCAAATTCATTGAGAGCATCATAAGTAGTGTAGCCAATTTTGTCAACGAACTTACGGATAGACTCTGGTGAATAGCCACGACGACGGAAACCGCAGATAGTCGGCATGCGTGGATCATCCCAGCCATTTACCAGACCTTCTTTTACGAGTGTGAGCAGATTGCGTTTACTCATCAGCGTATAGCTGAGGTTTAATTTATTGAATTCGTACTGACGGGGACGATTGTCATTCAAGTCATTCCCTTCTTTCAACCAGTCGATAAAGAGATCGTATAACGGACGGTGTACGACGAATTCCAGTGTACAGAGTGAGTGAGTCACTCCTTCAAAGAAGTCACTTTGTCCGTGTGCGAAGTCATACATCGGATAGGCTTTCCAGGTAGTACCTGTACGGTGATGCGGATGTTTCACTACACGGTAGATAATCGGGTCACGAAAATGCATGTTCGGATTTGCCATGTCTATTTTAGCACGGAGTACCATAGCACCTTCTTCTATTTCGCCACTGTTCATTTTTTCAAATAAGGCAAGATTCTCCTCAATGGGGCGGTTGCGATAGGGGCTTTCAGTTCCCGGTTGAGTCGGAGTTCCTTTTTGTGCGGCAATCTGTTCGGAAGTCTGTTCGTCAATGTAGGCTTTACCTTCTTTGATAAGACGCACGGCAAAATCCCAAAGTTGCTGGAAGTAATCCGAAGCATAATATACATTTCCCCATTCAAAGCCTAGCCATTTGATATCTTCTTCGATGGCTTCTACATACTCCACATCTTCTTTGGTTGGATTGGTGTCATCAAAACGAAGATTACATACACCGCCATGACGGGCTGCGAGGCCGAAATCGAGGCAAATAGCTTTGGCATGACCTATGTGAAGATAACCATTGGGTTCAGGCGGAAAACGCGTCTGTACCTTTCCTCCGTTTTTGCCCTCTTTTAAATCATTTTCTACAATTTGCTCAATAAAGTTGAGGCTTTTTTTTTCGCTTGTCACCTCTTCGTTTCTAATATCTGTCATAGCGTTTAATGAGTTACGAGTTATGAGCTACAAAAGTATGACATTTTTTTTGCATAACCTTATTTCACCGGAATATATCCACTCTTTTTTATAATATCCTGCCCTTCCTGAGAAAGAATGAAGTCAATAAGAGGTGTTACTGCTTCTTTGTTCTCTGCATTGTAATAGTAATAAAGAGGACGTACGATGGGATAAATTTTACGAGTCGCATTTTCTACATTGGGCTGGGCGTAATGCTTGTTGTCATAAGATACTGACAACGTTTTGATACGTGGTGATACGTAGGCCAACCCGACATAGCCGATCGCTCCTTTTGTCTGGCTTACCGATTGTATGATAGCACCGGTGGCAGGCATAGAGAGACTACTGGACATATAATTCTTATTTTTAAGTACACTTTCTTTAAAGAATTCGTAGGTTCCTGAAGAGGTTTCCCGGGAGTATACAACGATCTTACGGTCTTCGCCACCCACTTGTTTCCAGTTAGTGATTTTACCCCGGAAGATATCCTCCAACTGTTGACGGGTAAGTTGCTTCACCGGGTTTGTAGGGTGTACTACCACGGCAAGGGCATCATATGCAACGATAACCTCCTCTATATTTTTTTGAGCAGCCCTGGCCTTCATCTTTTCACTAAACTTGATAGGGCGGGAAGCCATAGCAATGTCAGTGGTATTATCCATTAAGGCGGAGATGCCTACTCCGGTTCCACCACCTGTGACGGTGACACGGCTATCTGCGTTTCTATTCATAAAGCGTTCGGCAGTTTGCTGGGCAACCGGAAGAACCGTGTCACTACCTTTGATCCGTTGAGCCTGAATACCTGTGGTTATAAGAATCAGACTCAGAAATAATATGCTTTTTGCATTCATAAATTCACTTATAATTGGTATTTCACTCGCAAATTAAAAAAGAAGATGTTACATTCTTGTTATAAAACCTACAATGTTTGCTCTTGTAACATAAATGTAACACTTTTGAAACATTTCCTTCAAGCGGAATTCACACCTCCTTAATATGATACTCTTTTCTTTGCATTCAGAAATCAAACAATAGGTATGAAGAAGATTTTCGAAAAGATTGTAGAGGGAATGCTTACTTGTAGTGGCTTTGTTACAAGTATAACTATCCTGCTTATCGTACTATTCCTGTTTACTGAAGCTTTTGGATTATTCAGCAGTAAAGTGATAGAAGAAGGATATGTATTAGCTTTAAATAAAGACAATAAGGTCAGCCAGCTAAGCCCGGCTCAGATAAAAGATGTTTTTGATGAAGAGATAACGAATTGGAAAGAACTCGGTGGGGAGAATCTCCCTATCCGGGTTTTTCGTTTAGAAGATATCACACAATATTATACGGAAGAAGAGTTGGGAGATGCTTATCAGTATGCCGGGGCACGTATTATGGAACTGATTGAGAAGACTCCGGGGATTGTAGCTTTCGTCCCGCAACAGTTTATTACAACACCGGGTAAGGTACATTTTATCAAGGATAATACCATTTCCGTAAAAGATGTATTTGCCGGTGCCGAATGGTTCCCGACGGCTACTCCCGCTCCGTTGTTTGGCTTTCTGCCTCTTATTACCGGTACCCTTTGGGTGAGCCTTTTCGCTATACTTATCGCTTTGCCGTTCGGGCTTTCCGTATCTATCTATATGTCCGAAGTAGCCAATCCGAAAGTACGTGGCTGGCTGAAGCCTATCATTGAATTATTGAGTGGAATCCCGTCCGTAGTCTATGGCTTTTTCGGGTTGATAGTAATTGTGCCACTTATACAAAAAGTATTCGATTTGCCGGTAGGAGAGAGCGGGTTGGCTGGAAGTATCGTATTGGCCATCATGGCACTGCCTACTATTATTACTGTGACGGAAGATGCAATGCGCAATTGTCCGCGTGCCATGCGTGAAGCCAGTTTGGCGTTGGGAGCCTCACAATGGCAGACTATATATAAGGTCGTTATTCCTTTTTCCATCTCCGGGATCACTTCGGGAGTTGTGCTTGGTATCGGTCGTGCTATTGGTGAAACGATGGCTGTACTCATGGTGACCGGAAATGCAGCGGTAATTCCTACTACAATCCTTGAACCGTTGCGTACCATCCCGGCCACTATTGCTGCCGAACTGGGCGAAGCACCTGCCGGTGGTCCTCATTATCAGGCGCTGTTCCTGTTAGGTGTAGTATTGTTCTTTATCACATTAATTATAAACTTTAGTGTAGAGTACATCTCGTCTAAAGGCGTAAAACGAAGCAAATAACATGGAAATAGCAAGTAATAATAAGGCGAAACGTCGTTCACAAGGCATTGCTTTCGGAATTTTCCGGGCGTTAAGCTTGTGTATCGTACTGATCTTGTTTGCCATATTGGGGTTTATTATATATAAAGGTATAGGAGCTATAAATTGGGATTTTATTACTTCTGCGCCTACCAATGGTATGACGGGAGGAGGCATCTGGCCCGCTATTGTAGGTACGTTCTACCTGATGATAGGAAGTGCACTTTTTGCCTTTCCGGTAGGAGTGATGAGCGGTATCTATATGAATGAGTATGCTCCCAAAGGAAAGCTGGTTCGTTTTATTCGGGTGATGACAAATAACCTGAGTGGCATTCCATCCATTGTTTTCGGATTGTTCGGTATGGCTTTGTTTGTCAATTATCTTGGGTTCGGTGACAGCATTCTGGCCGGTTCGTTAACGTTGGGGTTGCTTTGTGTCCCTTTGGTAATTCGTACCACGGAAGAAGCGTTGAAGGCGATTCCTGATAGCTTACGCGAAGGTAGCAGAGCGTTGGGAGCAACCAAGTTGCAAACGATCTGGCATGTGATTTTACCGATGGGTATGCCCAATATCATTACCGGACTGATCCTTGCCTTAGGGCGTGTTTCCGGTGAGACGGCTCCCATCCTTTTCACGTGTGCAGCCTATTTCCTGCCGCAGTTGCCTACCAGCATTTTTGATCAGTGTATGGCATTACCTTATCACCTTTATGTGATTTCTACCAGCGGTACGAATATGGAAGCTCAATTGCCGTTGGCTTATGGCACTGCCCTGGTGTTGATCCTGATTATTCTGTTGGTAAACTTGTTGGCAAATGCCTTGAGAAAGTATTTTGAGAAAAAAGTAAAAACAAACTAAGTAAGATTTACGATTAGACAATTTACGATTTACGATTGATGTTGCAATTCGTTTCAAGTTGCATCGCATATTGAATCAAGTTGAATCGCATTTTGTAAAATCATAAATAGAAGTAATTTCAATCGTAAATTGTAAATCGTCAAATCGTAAATAAAGAATATGGAAACAATGGTAAGTGCTCGTGATGTGAATTTCTGGTATGGTAACTTTCATGCATTGAAGGGTATCAGTATGGAGATCGAAGAAAAAACGGTAGTAGCGTTTATTGGTCCTTCGGGCTGTGGTAAGTCTACCTTTCTTCGTTTATTTAACCGTATGAACGATTTGATTCCTGACACTCGCCTGACAGGAGAGATTCGAATCGATGGTGAGAATATTTATGATAAAGGCGTACAGGTCGATGAACTCCGTAAGAATGTAGGAATGGTTTTCCAGCGTCCCAATCCGTTTCCTAAAAGCATTTTTGAAAATGTGGCGTATGGTTTGCGGGTGAATGGAGTTAAAGACAATGCTTTTATTCGTCAGCGTGTCGAAGAGACATTGAAAGGAGCAGCACTTTGGGACGAAGTCAAAGACAAGCTCAAAGAGTCAGCTTATGCTCTTTCGGGCGGGCAGCAACAGCGTCTTTGCATTGCACGTGCTATGGCCGTATCTCCTTCTGTATTGCTGATGGATGAACCTGCTTCCGCCCTCGATCCTATTTCTACGGCAAAGGTAGAAGAATTGATTCATGAGTTGAAGAAGCAATATACGATTGTCATCGTGACACACAATATGCAGCAGGCTGCTCGCGTTAGTGATAAAACAGCCTTCTTCTACCTGGGAGAGATGGTAGAATATGACAATACAAAGAAAATCTTTACGAATCCGGAGAAAGAAGCAACACAGAATTACATTACCGGAAGATTCGGATAAAAAAATAATTATTCAATGTACCCATATGCTAATGTGCCGATTATCATGTGGCATGTTGCTATAATACAGTTAATTGGCACATTTTTCAAATTAGCACATTATTAAATTATTATATTATGGTGAAGTTTATAGAATCGGAGCTCATCCTACTGCATAAAGAAGTTGATGAGATGTGGACATTAGTTTATAACCAGTTGGATAGAGCTGGAGAGGCTGTATTGACACTTGATAAAGAACTTGCCCGGCAAGTGATTGTTCGTGAGCGGAGAGTGAATGCTTCCGAGTTGAAAATAGACAGCGATGTGGAGGATGTGATTGCCTTGTATAATCCTGTGGCTATCGATTTACGTTTTGTGCTTGCCATGCTTAAGATTAATACCAATCTGGAACGCTTGGGTGACTTTGCCGAAGGGATTGCCCGTTTTGTGTTGAAGTGTGAGGAGCCTGTTTTGGATGCCGAATTGTTGAAACGCCTTCGTCTGGAAGAGATGTTGGGAGAAGTGCTCTCTATGCTTGAATTGGCAAAGCGTGCTTTGAATGAAGAGAGTATTGAACTGGCTACCGCTGTTTTTTCCAAAGACAACCTGTTGGATGAAATCAATGCTGAAGCCACTACGGTTCTTGCCGGTTATATAAAAGAACATCCTGAAAGTGTACTTTCCTGCTTGAACCTCGTAAGTGTGTTCCGTAAGTTAGAGCGTTCCGGAGATCATATCACTAATATTGCCGAAGAGATAGTGTTCTTTATGGATGCGAAAGTGTTAAAACATAGTGGAAAAACGGATGAACACTATCCGGAAAAGTCATAATATGCAACTTTTTATACAAAAATTAGTAGTACTTAAAAAAAAGTTCTATATTTGTCTGCTGTAACGGGTAGGTAGTGAGGCGGCTATCTTGAAATGATAATAAATCCAAAGAAAATTCAAAAAGATGTTATAAGACATGTTTTAATATTTGGTTCATAACGAGAAAAGCGCCTATATTTGCACCGTTATCCTGAAAACAATCTTTTTACCTTAAAAAAAAACTAATACCTATTGAAAACTGAGAAATGGAGCTTTGTGAAAAGCCCCATTTTTTTATACCTATGTCCTATTAACAATTAACACAGATTATTTGTTTCCTCTACTCTAATCAGTTTCAATTTTGTATCTTTGACCCCATGATCGGAGAGGGTATCTCCAACCGTAAATCGTAAATAGTTAAATCATAAATAGTAAATATCTTTATGTTTTCCGGAATAGTAGAAGAATATGCTACTCTCGTAGCACTGGTAAAAGACCAGGAAAATATACACTTTACTTTTAAGTGTTCGTTTGTAAATGAGTTGAAAATAGACCAGAGTATTGCACACAACGGTGTATGTCTGACAGTTGTTAGCATGACCGATGATACCTATACTGTGACTGCCATGAAGGAGACGCTTGACCGTTCCAACCTTGGCTTGCTTAAAATAGGGGATAAGGTGAACGTGGAACGTAGCATGATGATGAACGGACGTCTGGACGGACATATCGTACAAGGACATGTTGATCAGACTGCTACTTGTGTGGATATCAAAGATGCAGACGGAAGCTGGTATTTCACATTCAAATATGCATTTGATACAGAGATGGCAAAGCGGGGATATATCACTGTAGACAAAGGTTCGGTAACGGTGAACGGCGTCAGCCTGACTGTATGTAACCCTACGGATGATACCTTCCAGGTAGCCATTATACCTTATACTTATGAACATACCAACTTCCATACTTTTGTGATCGGTAGTGTGGTAAACATTGAATTCGATATCATCGGCAAGTATATCAGCCGAATGATAGTGTTATAACTTTATAACCTTATAATTCCATAACCCTATAACTTTTTTATGGATTTTCTGCGATTAGTTATGTCACGGCAAAGTGACCGTGCTTATGATAAGGAACACTCTGTTGAACCGGAAAAGCTGGAACGGATACTGGAAGCTGCTCGTTTGGCACCTTCAGCTTGCAATGCACAGCCGTGGAAGTTTGTGGTGGTTACGGACAGAGAACTTTCCCGCAAAGTAGGGAAGGCTGCTGCCGGGCTTGGTATGAATAAGTTTGCGAAGGACGCACCCGTACATATCCTGATAGTGGAGGAATCTGCCAATATTACTTCTCTTTTGGGAGGTAAAGTGAAAGATAAGCATTTCCCCCTGATTGATGTAGGCATTGCAGCTTCCCATATTGTTCTTGCTGCCGAAAGTGAAGGCTTGGGTTCGTGTATCCTTGGTTGGTTCGATGAAAAGGAAATTAAACAACTGACGGGTATTCCTGCTTCTAAACGACTGTTGCTGGATATTATTGTCGGCTATCCATTGAAAGAGAAGAGGAAGAAAATTCGTAAGGTGAAAGAAAAAGTGATATCTTACAATGGCTATAAGTGAAATAGCAGAGTCCTTCATTTCCCGCATACAAACTTAGTATTTTAACAGTGACTTAAAATGCATATTAATAGTGTGTTAAGTACGTACTTTTGGGGTATCAAAGTACGTACTTTTTTATTGCTTGATTTCCAGGTTTTTAAACCTGTTTTTTACTGAGATGTCCTGAGTATTTTTAGGATGTATTTCCCCGGTGCCTCAATCCTGCTCCAGTTTGTCTTTGCCAGTATTCTCCATATTTCCGTCCCCTTCCTGCCGTAGTCCGACAATCTCAGTATCGCTTTAATCTCGGTTTTGTCTTTCACATTGTGCAGCCTCAGGCTCTCCAATAGCCCGCTGTAATTGTGTGTTTTCTCATTGAGTGCGTATTCGGGTGGGGGAGGAAGTAAAGAAATATCCTCCTCTTCCTCCTTCTCCCCGTTGGGGGGATCAGAGGGGGGAAGTTCTTTACTCTTCTCTGCTTTACTTTGCTTTACTTTACTTTGTCTGAAATTGTCTGCATTTTCGAGGTTCAACTCCATTTGAGTCGGTAACTTGTCTACATTTTCTGTAGTTGAACTACCGGTTTTGCATACATTTTTTGAGTTCGCACCCTCTGTCAGCATATAGGGAAGTTTCGTTAAGTCCTTCTTTCTACGGCTTGTAGCCTCCAGCCATACCTTTTGTATTTCCACAGAAGTCAGCACTCCATGTTTTTCGTAGCTTTCTTTATCGAAAAATCTTTTTTCGATAAGCAGGTTTACGATCTCTTCCACTGTCTTTTTATCGTATTCCGGTCCTAACTTCCTTGCAAAAATCATGCATTGGTCTTCTCCCCAATGAATGTAATACCCGTCAGTATATATCTTGCACAGCAACATGATCACCGCATGCGGCCCTTTCACTCCATGTATTGCCGTAATCAGTTCTATCGTATCGCAGTGAAAAAATCCCGTCAGTAACGGGAAGTAGTTTATTCCATAGTATTCTGTAGCCATAATTTTTTTGAGTAGTAAGTAGTTAGTAGCAAGTAGTAAGTAGTTGATAGTAAGTAGCCGGAATTCTTTTAGCATACCTCTGATACACTGCATAGATTCTGGCTACTGACTACTGGCTACTAACTACTGAATAGGTCTCCATTCCATAAAGTTCTCCACCAGGAACGTTCTCCATCCCTGTTGCTCCACGTCCCAGTAAACGATGGCACCTTCCACCTTTGTTGGATCGTATGCTTTGTGAAACTCTGCTTCGTAATAGATCAGTGTCCCTTTCACAAACTTGAAATCTCCGTTCTGCTTGTGATAGGCAATCATGGCATGTCCGTACAGCATGTGGTCCAACAATCTTTCCAGTCGTTCTGCCATCCATTGTGCGGTACTTTCCGGGTAACTTTTCTCTATCACGATCCGTCTTTTCCATCTTGCTTTCATTGCTTCACTCTGTGACACCTGCCTTTTCTGTTTTTTCATAATACTGAATTTAAAATGATGAATAATTATTTTTTCAGGTTGATGCTGTATACAAAGAAATGCCGCTTCCTGAGAAAGCGGCACTCTTACATCTTTCGCTTCAATCTGCTGCGAATATATGCTTATTATTTTAAAATGAATTTACAAAATAGATGTCCTGCAATTTTCCTGTCTTCACATAACCGGATTACTACTATTTCTCTTCATTCCATATTTGGGATATGTAGGTTTTGATAGTGCTGTATTTGAGTGATTTATATTCTCCGTTGATACAGTGGACGAGTACTCCTTTTTCAGTAATAAACCGCGCTAAATTGGCTTGGCATGTCTTTAAATTTTCTCCCATTGCTCCTTTTTTATATAGTAATATCATGCCTCTGATATATTCTTCGTGACAGGAAATAATACCACGTATTGGTTTCTCCTTTTTTCTTCCTTTCTTTGATTGAATTTCCTGTTTATTAGTAAGTAAATACTTTTTGTTCTTGTTTTTTTTACTCTTTTACTATTCTCTTTCTGTTGTGGTTTTTGGTTCATAATTTGCGATTTTAATTTTGTTAATGATAAAAATGTTTAAAATCGCGAAAGTAGTTAATTAATTCATTTAGTATGGATTATTTATGAGGTAAAATGATGTAAAATGCTTGTTTTTTTGTGGTTATGATATTGTAAATCAATAAAATAACTGTCAAATATAAAAGTGTTTCAATAAACGTTCGTTTAATTGAACGCAAAGATATGAGGTATTTTTATATTGGCAAAATGTTTAATAAAAAAAATGATATTATATTTATCGAATTATCCTCAATGCATTGATTACTAATAATATATAGTATTAAATAAATTGATATTTTAGCTGTATGCTTTTATGAAAATCTCCTTTTATATGATGTGTAAAAAAAGCGTTCAATTAAACGAACGTCTATTGAAACACTTGTTGCTTTCAGTTGGCTCGTTTATAATAAGTTGTGCATCCCGCTTTGTTTTCGATAAAAACAAGTCCTTGCACATCTCATAAATCCCCTCTTTATGTTCGTTCCCTGTGATAGGGCCACTATTGAGGGCAAGTGTATAACTCATTGATAATCTCTTTTATACACGCTTGACCGGAAGGAGTTTTCACTACCCCGGTGTCCCTAAAGAATATCCAATTGTGAACAAATCCACCGACATACACTGGTATCCGCTTCGCGTCACTTACAGCCGCGAGCTTCTCCTGAAAGAGATTTTAGATGCCGAAAATATTGAGAACTTCATCCCGATGCACTACGAGTACATCCGGAAAGGGGAGCGTAAAGTACGTAAATTGGTCCCCGTGGTACATAACCTTATCTTCGTCCGTTCCTCTTTGGAGTGTATCGAACGTATCCGTCAGTCCATCGCCCTTTCTTTGGCTGTTCGTTATATCTTCAATCAGGAGCTTCGTCGTCCGATCACCATCCCGGATTCCCAGATGCGTAGCTTCATAGCCGTTTCGGGCAATTACGAAGAACAGATCGTCTACCTCGATCCCATCGCCACCGCCTTACAGAAAGGTGACCGTGTCCGTGTCACCGGTGGCATCTTCGAGGGTGTGGAAGGAGTCATCATCCGTGTCAAGGGAGACCGCCGCGTGTCGGTTTGTATTCAGGGAGTCATGGCAGTAGCTACCGCCTATATCCATCCCTCCCTAATCGAACGCATTCCCGACTCCTCATTATAATTGGTTGTAAATCATCTAATTGATAATTGCATCATTTTTCAATCGTAAATTGTAAATCGAAAAATTGTAAATAAATTCATGCTTCTACAATCCCAAATCAATGCCTTGTGCCATATCACGCACGAGCTTCTCAACTTAGGTTTCGATGGTAGCCCCATTTATTCCGACCGTTTCTGTGAACTCAATCTCGAGGTATACCGTCAGTCCGAAGATCTCTACATTCGTCGTAGTTCCGGTGTTGAAGAAGAAGCCCGGCTCTGTTATACCCTTCTGAGTGGTTTCCATGCCACCATTTACGACAATGGCAATAAAAATAAAAAGATCCAGGCGCTTCTTGACCGTAGTTGGAAGGTACTTGATAAACTCCCTGCTTCACTATTGAAGTGTCAGCTTTTAGTAGCTTGTTACGCAGAAACTTTTGATGATGAGTTGGCGAAAGAAGCCCATGAGATAATCAATGGTTGGGAAGGTCGTGATTTGACTTTAGCAGAACGGGAAGTTTTCGACTATCTGGAGAGTCTGGAGGCTAATCCGTATCCGAATTGGGAAGAGGTGGAATAACAGTCTACAAGATTTTGAGAAACTTCCGCAGTACTCATGCTACCATTGATATGTTGCTAAAATTGGTATTCAATTTCTTACTATACTTGAGAATTTGATTTATCGTGATACGATTCACTTGTTTGAATTGAAGTTCAAAGTTTCCCGTCAGACCATCTTGAATTGGATGGAACTTAGTGCCGTGTGAAGATGTATGGATGGCAAGAAAATCGTTGTGATTTTGACTGAATGGTTACCACGCATAGAGAGTAGGGGCAAATAACTAATGTCTAAACAAAACGTTTACATCTAAAAAGTGATAAATAACTCAGAGAATAATAAGCGAATTGCGAAGAATACAATGATGCTTTATATTCGTATGTTACTAACGATGGGAGTTAGTCTTTATACGAGTCGTGTTGTTCTAAATACTTTAGGTATTGAGGATTTTGGTATCTATAATGTAGTGGCCGGAGTTGTTGTATTGTTCTCTTTCTTAAATGGGGCTTTAACGCAAGCGACTCAACGTTTTCTAACGTATGAACTGGGGAAACAAAACTTATTGAAATTCAAACAAGTATTTAGTATTAGTTTACTTGTCTATTGGGGATTATCTCTTATCATCATTATCTTAGGCGAGAGTATTGGTTTGTGGTTTCTTAACACACAGCTTAATATAGCAGAAGAGCGGATGGTTGCTGCAAATTGGACTTATCAATTTACATTAGTTACTTTTTTCTTAAATATGATGTGTACTCCTTATAATGCAGCGATTGTAGCTCATGAGAAGATGTCATTTTATGCTTATATTTCGATAGTAGAAGTAATATTGAAATTGTTAATTGTTTATTTACTGATGTGGGTGAATTTTGATAAATTAATAAGCTATAGCATTTTAACTTCTGTCGTTTCTTTTGTTGTTTTATTGTTATATGTATATTTTTGTCTTAATCAATTTAGTGCATGCCGCTTTTTCTATTATTGGAATAAAAAGTTGTTTTATAAGTTAGTGAGTTTTTCTGGTTGGAGTATATTTGGAAGTCTTTCGGTAGTAGCTACTAATCAAGGTGTAAATATGCTCTTAAATATTTTTTTTGGTGTTGTTGTTAATGCTGCTATGGGGGTTACTAATCAAATAAGTAATGCAGTAAATCAGTTTGTTCTGAATTTTCAAGTTGCATTTAATCCTCAAATAACAAAATCCTATGCTTCCGGAGATAAACCTTATTTAGAGTCATTAATATTTAGATCAGCAAAAATTTCTTATCTGTTATTGTTTTTAATTTCTTTGCCAATTTTAATAAAGACAGAAGCAATTTTGCAAATTTGGTTAGGAAGTATACCACAATATACTGTTTTATTCTGTCGATTTACAATTATCTCTTTATTAATCGATACATTATCAGGTCCCTTGTGGATGATAATCCAAGCAAAAGGGAAAATTCGGAATTATCAATTAATTATTAGTTCCATATTCTGGCTAAATTTAATTTCATCATTTATACTGTTTTCATTAGGCTATAGTCCCGTTTTTGCCTTGATAGTTCGATGTGTGGTTAGTGTGGTTTTATTGTTTACAAGGCTTATTTTATTTGTATCAATGTTTAATTTTCCCTCAAAGTTGTTTTGTAGAAAAGTGATACTTAATGTTGTTTGTATAACCTTTGTTGTTATTCCCTTCCCATTATTAATTGGTAAATATACTGATGGCATGATAAGTTTAATACTTACTATAATTGTTTCTTTTTTATTCACGATATTATTCTCTTATCTTTTAGGATTAAATGCGGAGGAAAAGAAAAAAGTAAAAATATATATACTAAATAGAATAAATAAATGAACTTAAATCGATTTGTAAGAAGTGCGTATGGAATTGTCAGAAATAAATATGATCTTTATTGGGATGAAAAAAAAATAATAAATATTATATCATTATCTAAAAACAGGAAAACAGTTTTTATATTTGGGTCCCCGGGACATAGTAATATGGGAGATCAAGCGCAAATGTACTGTATACAAAAATGGATAAATCAAAATTTTGAAGAGTATCAATGCGTTTTTTTTACTTTAAGAACTTCGACAGATAAGGTTATTCGTCATTTGAGAAAGCAGATTAATTCAGACGATCTTTTGATGTTTCATAGTGGCTATCATTTAACAGATTTATATAGAGAAAAAGATGTATATTGTAAAATAGCGCAACTGTTTCCTGATTTTAAAATATTCATCTTTCCTCAGACAATTAACTTTAAAGATAAAGATGAAGAAAAAAAAATAGCAACTATTTTTAACAAGCATGGTAAAATTACATTGTGCTGTAGAGATGAACTCTCTTATCAAAATGCTCAAAAAATATTTGTAAATTGCAGATTGTTATTGTACCCTGATATTGTCACTTCACTAATTGGTTCAAAGCATTATACTAATAATCGTCAAGGAATTTTGTTTTGTATGAGAAATGATATAGAAGCTTTTTATAAAGTAGAAACAATACAAAAATTACGTGATAAATTTGAAAATATAACAACTGAAATGACCGATACGACTATTTCAATCCCTTATTCAATAATAAATGAAGGATCGAATAGAGAAAAATTATTAATTGAAATATTCGAGCAATTTTCTAAATATAAATTGGTTATCACAGATCGTTATCATGGGACTATTTTTTCACTAATAGCAGGTACTCCTGTTATAGTAGTTTCATCTACAGATCATAAGTTGAGTTCTGGAGTTAAATGGTTCCCAGTGGAGTTCGAAAATTATGTAAAATTTGCTCCTGATTTAGAAGATGTACCTCAATTAGTTCATGATATTTTATCAAATGAGAATTTGACTTATCATTTGATGCCTTATTTTGAAGAAAATTATTACTCAGTATTAAAATCCAAGCTGTAACATGAAACTTTGTGAATCATCAGTGTGTACAGGTTGTCTTGCTTGTGTTAATTCTTGCCCTAAGATGGCTTTGAGTATATCTAAGGATGATGAGGGCTTTTATGTGCCTTCTCTGTTGGTGGAAAAGTGTATTGAATGTGGTACCTGTGAAAGGAGTTGCCCTATATTGAATGTGATAGAGAAGAAAAGAGTAAAACAATATGGATACGCTATTTGGAGTCGAAATAAGGTACTAAGGAAGGAGAGCTCTTCCGGCGGTATATTCTCTGAATTGGCACTTTATATTTTAAAAAGCGGTGGCGTTGTTTTTGGGGCAGCGTTTACTTCTAATTTTACTGTATCTCACATAATGATTGATAAAGAAGATGATTTAGCAAAATTGAGAGGCTCAAAGTATTTGCAAAGTAATATTCATGAGTCATATAAAGCTGTTCGTTCGGTTCTGAAGGAGGGGAGGATGGTCTTGTTTAGTGGGGCACCTTGTCAGGTAGCTGGTCTTTATGGGTATTTACAACGTGATTATAGCAATTTAGTGACATGTGATTTTGTTTGTCATGGAGTTCCATCTCCTAATGTTTTTTTTAAATATAAAGAATGGTTGGAAAATTGTTATAAATCATCACTTATCTCTTATACTTTTAGAGATAAAAGGAATAGTTGGAGTTGGTTTAACACTAAAGCTATATTTGAATCTGGAGAGGTTTATTTTGGTAATTGGTTTAAAGATCCTTTTATGCGACTATTTCTGAGGGATAATATATTAAGAAAGTCTTGTTATCAATGTCGCTTCGCCAATATGGAACGTGTTAGTGATATAACTTTAGCTGATTTTTGGGGTTATGTAGCTACTTGTAAAGAAGAAAAAAACACAGATGAGGGTATTTCGATGTTGTTGATAAATACTTCTAAAGGGAGAAATCTTGTTGATTTAGTGAAAAATCAGACTATTTGTTTTGAAAGAGATTCTATTGTAATTTCCAAAAGTCAGAAAAGTCTTTCTTCTGCTTGGAATGAACCTGTTACGAGATCTGAGTTTTGGTTGGATTTCCAAAACATGAACTTTGATGAAATTATAGCAAAATGGGGATATCCAGAGAGAAGAAATTTCCCTCAATATTTAATTTCTGAATATGGAAGTAATACGGTTGTTAAAAGTTTGTGCTGGGTATATTACAGGATTAATATTGTTTTCTTTAAATTGATTAGTTTTTTTAATAGGCGTTTTACTTAGAGTCTGTTTAAATTTTGCTCGCCACTGTTTTGAGATTTGTTTTCGAGGATATTTTTCAGTTTTTATAAGGAGCATAGCGGGCTATGTGACGAATAAAAGCTGAAAAATAGACCGAAAAGAAAATCAAAACAGGTCGATAAAGCCTATATAAAAATTATTTCAGGAAAATTTAAACAGACTCTTAATTCTTGAGATTATTTCTGGATAATGTTATGGATATAAAAGTTTCAATTATTGTTCCTGTTTATAATGTCTCTTTGTATATAGAAAGAGTCTTAAAATCAATATTGAATCAAACATATAGAAATATTGAATGTATATTAATTAATGACTGCACGCCTGATGATAGTATGAAGAAAGTATCTGATTTTCTGAATAATAATCAGTGTGATATTGATTTTAGAATAATTAATCATGAGAAAAATAGAGGATTGTCTGCAGCCCGCAATACAGGAATAAAATTTTCTACGGGAGATTATTTGTATTTTTTAGATAGCGATGATGACATTTCATTAGATTGTATTTCTTTATTGGTGTCTTCGTTAAAATCAAATTATGACGTTGTTGTTGGAGCGTATGAAGTAAATGCGAAATTTCCAATATATTGCTTTGATAATAAATTATATGAATCGAATAGTGCTATTGTTGAGGCGCTTTATAATAATGAATGGTACGTGATGGCTTGGAATAAACTAGTCAATAAATCATTTATAATTCAATACAATTTATTTTTCGAAGAAGGTTTATTGCATGAAGATGTTTTGTGGAGTTTTCAATTGGCTACATTCGCCAAATCATTGTTTTTATGTGATGCAATTACTTATAAATATGTCATAAGAGATAATACAATTAGTACAGATACTAATCAAAAAAAACATTTAGTTCATTACTTTAATGTTATTAATAAGATGATTTCGTTTGTTAGTGATAATAATGTTTCTAATCCATATAATTATTTTATTTTGGAAAGTTATCGGTATTCTTATTTCTCAGTAGCTATGACAGTGCTTACTGATTTAGAACTTTGGACTTATTATAAACATATAGTAAATCGAGTACCTTTATCTAATCGTTTTGTTTATTTATGTAAAGCAAGTAATCGGTTGGGAGTATTTATCAGGAATATTCATTTTATCTTGCCTCTTAGAATTGGTTTCTACTATTATAAAATGATATGTATGTTATATGATAAAATACACAAATTTTCAAAATGTTAAATTTGATGAAGTTACATGCGGTCAACCGATCTACATTGTTTTTATTTGGCTGCTTATTATATTTTGGGGGATCTGCAATACTTAATAGTGATACTTCTCCTATATTAATAATTCGTTTTTTACAATTGACAGGTTTGTCGTTTATTTTTTATAATTTCTTTTTTCTTGTAAAGAAGCAAAATAGTCGTTTAACTTCTTTTTGTGTTTGCTTTTTTGTTATACTGGGTGTTTTTATAATGATTCGGGGAAATTATCTGACTGTGATGTCTGTGTTAAATAAGGTGTACGACAGAATGGGGCTTATGCTGTATTTAACGCCTTTGATCTATTTTATATTGTCTGAAAATGTGTTAAAAAAAATGTTTTCTTTATTTTTTTTGATGTCATTACTTTTTGTAGTGCTTATTTTATTATCTTATAGAGCATTATTTACAGAGTTCGGTTTTGTAGTAATCTCCCAGTTAACTGCCTTTTTGGGGTCGACTTCAATTATTTTATTCTATTTTATTCGCTCTTTTGGTTTAAAGTATAAGATTGTCATTTTCATCTCTCTTGGACTTCTTTTTATCTTTGCTACATTAATGGCTAGGCGTGGATTAGTTTTAGATATATTTATTGCATTTTTTCTAAATATTGTAGGAGTTGTAATCTTTGGTGATAATAACAGTAAACAAAAAATCAAGATCTTGTTTTTTATTTTTTTTCTATCGTTAATAGCTTGGAGGGGGTATGGTTATTTGTCGACTACGCTATTTTCGAATTTGATAGAGAAAGGGATGACTGATACAAGGTCTCAAGTGGAATTTATGTTTATTGATGATGTGTTTAGTAATGTAAGTGATGTGTTTTGGGGACGTGGTATTGATGGCGTATATTATGCTCCTGGAATAGAGTCATCAGGTGAGGAGTATCGTAATTTGATTGAAACAGGTTTTTTACACATTATATTGAAGGGTGGAATCCTATTTCTTATACCCTTTCTTGTTTTTCTAATTTGTGCAATTTGTAAAGGATTTGCTTCAAAATCTTATTTTTCTCATCAGTCAGCTCTTTTTTTAGTACATTTTATAGTGTCTTTGTATCCAGGAAGCCCTTTCGTTTTTTGTCCTAAATATTTATTTGTGTGGGTGGCTGTTTGGAGTATCTATACTAATCAAAAAAATAATATTTTTAGATGAATATTGCTTTTTATGATCATCCTTTTCATATAAAGACAAGGAGTAGTCAATTTTTTATTGAAATTTTGCAAACTCTTGATAAAGTGGATGTTTTATATTCTTTTTTTGATTCAAATAATGATGTCATAAAAGAAGGATATGACTTGTATGTTTTTTGGCAAATTATACCATCTCTTGACATATTATCTTCTGTAGATCCTAAAAGAGTAATTATTATTCCAATGTATGATGCTTGTTCAACATGGAACCACTTTACTTGGTATAAGTATCGTAAGTTTCGTTTTATCTCTTTTAGTACTACTATTCATAAGATTCTTCTTGATTTAAGAATTGATAGTTTACTCGTGCGATATGTTCCTCCTGTAAGGAAAAATACAACTCTTGATTTGACTAAGTTATCAGCATTTATTTGGAGAAGAACAAATAATATGAATATTCAAAAATTATTGAATTCCTTAGAAAGTATGGGAGTAAATAGGGTTTTGATTCATGATTCTCCCGATTCTACTACTTGTTCAAAAATCAATAAGAATATTTTGAGTATGAATAAAATGGAGATTAACTATACTGATGGCTGGTTTGATACTCATGAAGATTATTTAAATGCACTTAGTAAATGCAATATATTTATTGCTCCCCGAAAGTTGGAAGGAATTGGTATGGGATTTTTGGAGGCGATGGGATTAGGTTTATGCGTATTATCACCTAATAGTCCTACGATGAGTGAATATATTGTTGATGGAGATAATGGAGTTTTATTTGATAAGTTTTCAAACTTATCAAATAAAACGATAAATATAAGATTACTATCAAAGCGCTCTTTAGAAACTTATGAATACTACGCACAGCGTTGGGACTTAGAAAAAATGTCGATTTTATCTTTTTGTACTAAAACCCCGAAGGATAGCAGCGAAGGATACAATCACCCGATAAGATACAGCGCATGTGATTTAAAGTTGTTTGTTGGTAGAACTATGGATTATTTAAAAACAAGATTATTTAAATCAGATTATTAATTATGGAATACGCTCTTTCAGTAGTATTAGGTTCCAAAAACCGGAAGAATTTATTAAAGGCTACAATTAATAGTATAAGAACAAATGGGTTCAATGGAAATGTTGAAATCATTGTAATAGATGGTGGCTCTACTGATGGCACATGCGATTGGTTAGCTAAACAAAGGGATATTTTTACAATGATTCAGCCGAACTATAAGGTAACTGATTCACAAGGTATACGTGTATTGGCTCATTCATGGGGAGAATTTATGAATATTGCTTTTAAATATGCTTCGGCTCCTTATATCGTAATGGTGAGCGATGATTTAATATTGGAAAAAGGGTGTTTACAGAAAGGGTATGATGAAATGGAAAGGCGAAGAATAAATGGGGAAAAAATAGGTGCTGGTGCTTTCTTTTTTAGAGAATTTCCTAGACATAATTATTATCGTGTGGGGCTTTTACCCAAAGGATATGTTACTTTAAATCATGGATTCTATGTGCGAGAGGCATTAGAGGCGATTGGCTTTTTAGAGGAGAAGGATTATAACTTTTATTTTGCTGATAGTGATGTTGTTATGCGCCTGAATTTACAAGGATGGAGTACAATAGCTTTAGATAATTGTTTTGCAGAGCATTTATGTCATAAACCAATCTTTAATAAAAAGAAAAATTACTCTATATCTCATTTACGCGATATGGACATGTTTAATCAGAAATATCCATATCCTATAGGGGATACTATGATACAAAAGAAATTATTTGTTGATATAAATACATATCCATTTTATAGATATGCTGTTAAGAATGTTTTTTATGGTTATCTATTAAGACTTTATGATGGGTATAGAAAAAACTAATATGGTCATAGTTCGTCTCTGGGGAGGGATTGGAAATCAATTATTTCAGTATTCTTTTGGTGAGTTTTTAAGAGAGAAGTACCAAGTAGATGTGATATATGATATTGCTTCTTTTGGAAAATCTGATAAATTAAGAAAATTGGAGTTATCCGTGGTTGTTCCTGGTATACCTGTTACCACTGATATTTCTTTCTCTAAATATGTAGGTACAAAGAATCGGTTATTGAGATTTATTTATGGTTTGAAAAATAGTTTTATTGAGGAGAAGTATTTCTCAGATGAACAGTTATTCAAATATTTGAGTAAGAGAGGGGATGTTTATTTGCAGGGCTATTGGCAGAAAACTATTTATGCTGAAACTTTGAGAAGAAAGGGCTCTTTTTTTCTTTCCCAAGAAGAACCGATAGTCTTGCATACTATAAAAGCAAAGATACAAGAAGCTGAGGGGGCTATAGCATTACATGTAAGAAGAGGCGATTACTTCTCGTCTAAGCATATTAATACTTTTGGAGTTTGTGATGCTCACTATTATGAAAAAGCAGTGGATATTATGCGCGGAAGAGTTTCTAATGCTATGATTTTTGTTTTTTCTGATGATTTAGACTGGGTAAGAAGGTATGTCAATCTACCAACAAATGTAATTTATGTTCCTAATTATGATATTCCTCAATATTGGTACATTTATCTAATGTCTTTGTGTAGACATAACATTATCTCTAACAGCTCTTTTTCGTGGTGGGGGGCTTTTTTAAACATGAACACAAATAAAATCGTTGTTTCCCCTTCTAAATGGACTTTAAATTCAGATAAGACTATTGCTTTAGATGAATGGTTTAAGATTTGAATCTGATATTGCTTGTAGATATAAATATTCCAATCATTTGTTTGAACATCCTTTTTAATGATGCATTTACCTCTTGTCAGTGTAGTAATTCCTACGTACAATTCTTCCGAAACAATCCTGTCTTGTATTAACTCTGTATTTTCTCAAATCTACAATAATATTGAAATTATTGTTGTTGATGATGGGTCTACTGATACAACGATTAAACTTTTATCTGATTTGATAATAGGTCATGAAGAAAAGATTAAACTTGTGACACAAGTAAATGCTGGTCCTTCCTGTGCCAGAAACAATGGGATATCTCATGCGAAAGGAGAGTACATCGCTTTTTTAGACTCTGATGATGAATGGTATCCGAATAAAATAGAAAAGCAAGTTCAGCTTTTTGCGGAAAATAAGGATCTGGTACTTGCTGGTAGTTTATACAGTGTAGGTGATAAATGTTATTTTTCAAAATCATTTTCTTTTATCCGAAAGATCTCTTTAACTGGGTTAATGCTGAAAAACAGTTTCGTGACTTCTACAGTAATGTGCCCTCGTAGCATATTACAAAAATATAAATTTGATGAAAGCAAAAAGTATTCTGAAGATTATAAGTTATGGCTTCAGTTAGCTACTTTGGGTAAGCTTTGTATATTGCAGGGGGAAGTGTTGACAAAAATGAATGATAAACCACTTTGGGGAGCCAAAGGGCTTTCCTCTAAATTGTGGATGATGGAAAAAGGAGAATTGGATAATTTTAAATTCATGTATAAACATTCATATGTCTCATATCCTCTTTTCTTGGTTTCATCTTCTTTCTCTCTATTTAAATATCTAAGGCGAATGTTTTTACAAAAACTTAAATGAATATTCTTCACGTTGTTAATATCTATTTCGTAATACCCTATTTTTTAGGCGATCAGCTTCTTTATTTTAAAAAGAGAGGATATCAGGAATATATTATTTGTAGTCCTTCTGACGAAATAAAGCAATATTCGGAATCACATTGTTTTGGCTATAAGGAAATACCTATTGAGAGGAAAATTTCTTTGTGGAAAGATATAAAAGCTATAGTTGCTACATGTAAATACGTACATGAAAAAAGGATTTCAATAGTGACTGGACATACTCCTAAAGGAGCATTGATAGCTATGATTGCCGGTTTCTTTATGCGGGTTCCTATTCGTATTTACTTTCGGCACGGGCTTGTGTATGAGACCTCTATGGGCTTTAAAAGGAAGTTACTTATATGGATAGACAGATTGGTGGCAAAATTATCGACTAAAATCGTTTGTGTGAGTCCATCAATTTGTAACAAGAGTTTAGAAGATAAATTGAATCCTTCCTATAAGCAGATATTACTTTCAAAAGGAACCTGTAATGGGATTGATATCTTTCGATTTAATAAAGAAAATATTGATAATGTACAGCTGAATATATTGAAGCGAAGATTAGGGCTTGATAAATATAGCTTTGTAATAGGTTTTACAGGACGGTTGGTCAGAGATAAGGGTATTATAGAACTAATACAGGCATTTGATATTCTTCAAAAAAAGAGCAATGATATAGCTGTCTTGTTGGTAGGAATGCTGGAGACGAGAGATGCTTTACCACAAAATATAGTAGAAAATATAGAGACAAATCCAGCTATTGTTAGTACTGGTTATGTGGAGAATTCAATGATTGAATACTATTATGGGCTGATGGATATTTTTGTGTTGCCATCCTATCGGGAAGGCTTCCCAACCTCTGTTTTAGAAGCCTCTTCTATGGAATTACCTATTGTAACAACTAAAGCGACAGGCTGTATTGACTCTATTGTTGAAAAAGAAACGGGATTATTTGTCGGGCATAATGCTGGCGAGTTGGCAGAAACTATCTGGTTGTTAAGGCAAGATGGTGACATAAGAAATAAGTATGGAAAAGCTGGGAGAGAATTTGTAAAGAATAATTTTGAACAGCATGTGATTTGGCAGGAGATAGAGATGTTATATGTGTAGTTTGTGTGTCTATTGTTGTGGCTCTTACAAGAAATATTTTTGTAAATCAGAAATTAACGAGACTTGTCTCAATTTGCTTTCTGTGATAGGTGTTTCTTCATCCGTTTCTGTTACTCCGATTATCTTTCCTAAACCTTTTGTTTGGATGTTTGCAAACTGGAATAATTAATGAATATACTTATTACGGGTATCCACGGTTTTGTGGGCTCCAATCTTGTAGTATCTTTAAAAGGGCGTCATACCCTTTATGGCTTGGATATTGTGACTCCTGAAAAAGAAGGGGTAATAAAGGCCTTCTTATGGGAGGATATACAGCTATATTCTCTTGCTTATCAGAGTCTTCCGGAGTTTGATGTTATTATTCATCTTGCTGGTAAAGCTCATGACACTAAAAATCAATCTGCTGCCCAGTCTTATTTTGATATCAACACAGGTTTAACTCAAAAGATCTTTGATTTCTTTCTGAAGTCATCAGCTAAGAAATTCATTTTCTTCAGTTCTGTAAAAGCTGCTGCCGATAGCGTAGTAGGGGATATACTCACCGAGGATGTTATTCCAACTCCTGTTGGTCCTTATGGAGAAAGTAAGATTAAGGCGGAAGAGTACATTCTTAATAAATTGACAGTTGACAATGGACAATTGACAGTTGCTATGCAGCATGATAGCGCAGCTAATTGTCAATTGTCCACTGTCCACTGTCAATTGAACAAGCAGGTTTATATATTAAGACCTTGCATGATTCATGGGCCGGGAAATAAAGGGAACCTGAATTTGCTTTATAATGTGGTGAAGAAAGGCATTCCGTGGCCTTTGGGAGCTTTTGAGAATCATCGTTCGTTTACTTCGATAGATAATCTTTGCTATGTGGTAGAAGGGTTGTTGACGAAGGATGTTCCGGGAGGTATCTATCATATGGGGGATGATGAAGCGATGTCTACTAATGAGTTGATAACTACTATGTGTGAGGTGATGGGAAAGAAACCGCATATTTGGAAGATGAATAAAGGTTTGATGGAAGGTTGTGCCAGGATTGGCACTTTGTTTCATTTGCCATTGAATACAGAACGTCTGCGGAAGTTAACAGAAAATTATGTAGTTAGTAATGACAAGATAAAAAGGGCACTGGGCATTGATAAAATGCCGGTTACTGCAAAAGAAGGACTGATAAAAACAATAAAGTCCTTTGAATGATTTACAATTGGACGATTTACGACTTACAATTGAAGATACTTTTTAAATATATAAAGTTGTGTATTATTTAATAGTCTTAGTTCTGCTCTTCTTTGCAGAACTTTTTTATTTCCGTATTGCTGATAAATGTAATATCATCGACAAACCCAATGAACGTAGTTCGCATACCCGGATCACTTTGCGGGGTGGGGGGATCATCTTCTATTTTGGCGTATTAGCCTATTTCTTCACGAACCATTTCGAATATCCCTGGTTCATGCTTGCCCTGACACTGATCACTTTTATTAGTTTTGTAGATGATATCCGTTCTACTTCTCAGGTATTGCGATTAGTGTTTCATTTCTCTGCTATGTCTTTGATGTTCTATCAGTGGGGACTATTCTCTCTTCCTTGGTGGACAATCCTTGTAGCGCTAATAATATGTACCGGTATTATCAATGCTTATAACTTTATGGATGGTATTAACGGTATTACAGGCGGATACTCTCTGATTATTTTAGTAGCTCTTGCCTATATAAACAGAGAGATTGTTTCTTTTGTGGAACAAGAATTGATTGTTACTGCTCTTTGTTCCGTACTGGTTTTTAATTTCTTTAATTTCCGAAAGCATGCAAAATGCTTTGCCGGTGATGTAGGTTCGGTGAGTATAGCATTTATCGTTTTGTTTCTTATCGGTAAGCTGATAATCAAGACGGAGGATTTCAGTTGGATTGTACTGTTAGTTGTGTATGGAGTAGATAGTGTACTTACCATTATTCATCGTCTGATGCTTCATGAAAATATAGGATTGCCGCATCGGAAACATCTGTATCAGATTATGGCAAATGAACTGAAGGTACCTCATGTGGTAGTTTCTTCTGTTTATATGATAGTACAGGCATTGGTAATAGCAGGATATTTCTATTTTCAGGAATATAGCTATTGGTATTTGTTAGGGAGCATACTTATCCTAAGTGGAACGTACATCTTGTTTATGAGGAAATATTTCCGTTTACATTTCTTGATATAATATAATTCTTCCAATTACCTCTTATTATCTAAATTATAATTATTATATTTGCAATAATTGTAAATGTAATAATCGTATAATATGCATATAGCTAATCCTTTTGTTGTTGGGGGATACATTTCTCCTCATTACTTCTGTGATAGAGAAGTAGAGACAGAACTATTAATTCGTAATATTACAAATGGTAGGAATGTGGCTCTTATTTCTACTCGCAGAATGGGAAAGACAGGGCTGATACGGCATTGTTTCTATCAAAAGGAGGTAAAAGAGCATTATAATACCTTTTTTATAGACATCTATGCCACTTCAAGTTTACGTGAATTTGTATTTGCTTTGGGGAAAGAGATTTTTGAGAAATTGAAACCTAAAGGAAGGAGGTTTATAGATAATTTCTTTTCTGTTATTTCTTCTCTGCGTGCAGGATTCAAGTTGGACAGTGTGACGGGAGAGCCTGTTTTTGATATAGGTTTGGGGGATATTCATGCAGCAGAGACTACTTTGGAAGAGATTTTCACTTATCTGGAACAAGCGGATAAACCCTGTATTGTAGCTATTGACGAGTTTCAGCAGATAGGTACCTATGCTGAAAGAAATGTGGAAGCGGTATTGAGGACAAAGGTGCAGCATTGTCGGAACTCTTTTTTCATTTTTGCCGGAAGTCAAAGACATATCATGATGAATATATTCAATAGCCCAGCCCGACCTTTTTATCAAAGTGTAAGCATGATGCATCTGGATGCTATTCCTTTGGTGGCATACAAACCTTTCGTAAAGGGTTTGTTTACCGAAAACGAGAAATATATAACAGACGAATTGGTTGAAGAGGTTTATGACTTTTTTGAAGGGCATACCTGGTATGTACAATTAGCTATGAATGAATTGTATATACTGACTGCTAAAGAAGAAACGTGTGATAAACCAATGCTCAAAACTGCTTTGGACAATATTATAGCCATGCAGGATTTTACTTATCAGGAAATATTCTCCCGTTTGCCGGACAAACAGAAGGAGGTGATTGTTGCCATCGCAAAAGAAAAAAAGGCGGAGGGAGTTACTTCTGCCCGATTTATAAAACAATATCGTCTAAGCTCTTCCAGTTCGGTGCAATCCGGTTTGAAAGGATTGATGGAAAAAGATATGGTGACGCAAGAACAAGGAGTTTATCAGGTTTATGACAAACTATTGGGTGTTTGGCTAAGACGAAATTATTAAAATACTTTTTCGGGAGAAGGATCGATTCAAAGGTGCATATATTAGGAACCACGCAATTCTTTCTTATCTCTCTTTTGCCAATGTAAACACAAATTCCAATCCTCCGCCCTGATTGTTTTTCGCTGAAATACTTCCTCCGTGAATAATCACTGCATTCTTCACAATAGCAAGTCCTAACCCTGTTCCGCCTAATTTGCGTGAGCGTCCTTTGTCAACCCGGTAGAAGCGTTCGAACAAACGGTTCAGGTGCTCGGGAGAGACACCTACACCGGTATCTGCAAAGCTGAAATAGTAGAAGCTTTCGTCTTCACGGAAACAGTTGATATGGATATGAATATCACTCCCTGCATAAGCAATGGCATTATCCATCAGATTACGGAAGATAGAGTAGAGTAGGGAATAATTGCCGCGTACCTGAATGTCTTTTTTCAAAGAGTTGACTACTGTGATATGTTTCTCTTCTAATTCCAACGATACTTCATTGACGATGTTGGTCACCAATATACTGATATTTACCTTTTCCATATCTATCATATTGGCTGCTTCATCCATGCGGGTCAGTACTGAGATGTCACGTAGCAGTCGGCTGAGGCGGTTACTTTGTGCATAACATCTCTCTAAGAACACGTTCATCTTGTCACGCGGGATATTGTCATTGCTGACAATTGTTTCCAGATATCCCTGAATACTACTGACAGGTGTCTTTAATTCATGAGCAATGTTCTGAGTGAGTTGACGTTTCAAACGTACCTGTTCCTCTTCCAAAGTGACATCATTAATACTTATTTCAAAACTCATATCCTGGAAGATAATGCATTCTACGATAAAGTTTTTACCGTTTTTGTTAATGGTGATGGACATTCGTTTCTCTTCCTTACCGGATGGGCGTTTGGGAGCTTTATTGATGAAGTCTGTGATTTCTTTCAGCTCACTGATAGTAAATACCTCCTCAGCCGTCTCAAGATTAGAGTCCGAAATAAGGTTGCTGTATTGTGTAAACAGGTTATTTACTAATATCTCTTTCTTGTCTTTATTAAATACACCCAGTCCTTCATGGGAAATCTGAAGGTGAGTGATTAGCTTCTCACGCTCAATGTAAAGAGCCTCTTTGGTCTCGTGCAGACGTTTGTATATCTGAATGATGTGTTGGGATATTTCTCCCAGTTCGTTATGGGGGAAGGCCGATTGCATAGCCATTTCAATAGGTTCATTCCGGTCTGCCCGCATAGCAAATTCTCTCAGTTGGCTGATAGAGGTTCCTAACTTATTGGTGAATTTATAGAAGATAATAACCAGCAATAAAGTTACAATAGCAGTAAACCATATATAATGTGAATCCGCTTTCAGGTTGTTTATCAGACTGACATTATAAGGTAAGGCAGATCGTATAATATAATCTTTGTAGAGAGTGGCGGAATAAAAATAAGGTGTACCTGTAGTTTCGGAGGTACGCCGTACATCAAAACCATTGCCTGCCGTTAGAGATTTTACCACTTCCGGACGATTAATATGGTTTTCAAACCGGGAGTTGTTTTTTTCATAGCTGTCATAAAGCACATTTCCATCCAAATCAATAACTGTCACACGAAGATCTTTTAAAGCATGACTACTGATATAGTTATTCAACTCCTTCTGTATGGAGGAAGAAGTAGGGATCTTCTCATGTAGACGGGCATTATAGTCCTGTAACTGTGAATGCAGGAGATCTACCTTATACTCTTTTTCACGTTGATACTGGTAGGCTATAAAGCAGGCTGCAAAGACCAGAAACAAAGAGATGACTGAAAGAAAAAGCTTTCGGCTGAAAGAGAGAAAATGTTTTTGATTGACAGGTAGATTCATGATAAATAATTATTATTTTATTCTGTTTCAAAGCAGTACCCATATCCTAAGCGGGTTACAATCCGCTTGCCATAGATACCTATTTTTTTACGCAGCCGGGTGATATTGACATCAATAGTTCGATCGAGTACATATACCTCATCACTCCATATCCGGGCTAAGATATCCTCGCGGGAGAATACGCGACCTTTGTTTTGTAATAACAGAAAGAGAATTTCAAATTCTTTTTTTGTTAATGCTACTTCTTCATCATCTATACTTACTTTCTTTTTGGTGATGTCGATAGTTAGGGTTTGGTAAGTGATCTGTTCCGGTGCTTTTTCTGTTTCTACAGTAGCAGTACGGCGTAATACAGCTTTGACGCGGGCTATCACTTCACGCAAAGAGAAAGGCTTGGAGATATAATCGTCTGCTCCGAGATTGAATCCGGTAACCGTATCGTTCTCTGTATCTTTGGCTGTGATAAAGATAATAGGCACGTGGGCTGTTTTCTTATCTTTTTTCAGCATATTAGCCATCTTGAATCCTGAAATTTCTCCCATCATCACATCCAATAGTAGCAGGTTATAACTGCTGATGTCCATTTTCAGAGCTTCTTCGGCAGAATTGGCCGTGTCTACTTCGTATCCTTCATTTTCAAGATTGAATTTCAGAATCTCACAGAGATCTTCTTCGTCGTCGACAACTAAAATGCGGTAATCGTTCATAATTTAATAATTATTTAATGTGCCAATATGCTAATATGCCAATTAAAAGAAGGTAACGCAACCGACAGGCATATTATTCATATTACAAATATAATCTTTATTTTATTTCGTTGCAAAGGTGAGGCCTTTTTGTTACGATGGAGTGAAACACGTATTACAATTGCGTTACGACTTTCTGTTTTCCAACAAAAAAGAACTATCTTTGTTATATCTAAACAAACGGAAGACAAAATGATGAAAATAGATTTGAAACAGCGGAAACGGGAGGTACTGGGTGTTATTGCCATATTGCTTATCATTGTGAGCGGTATGTCTATATACAAATGTACTTCTTTTCATTCCGGCTTTGAAATAATGGATGATTTGGGTGGGAATATTTTCCCTTCTGCCATCTTGTCCGTAGCTACGACGGATGCACAGGTGATTGAACCGTCTGATTCTCTTTATATAGGCAATCCGAAATCGTGTATTGCTATAAGAGTAAAATCCCGCTCGGCTTATAGCCGGGTGCGCATTGAAGTGGCCGAGACTCCTTTCTTTTCACGTTCGGTGTCTGAATTCATTCTTGAGAAACCACGAAAAGAGTACACGATCTATCCTGATATTATCTGGAATTATGAAGCACTGAAAAATAATGTGCAGGCAGAACCGGTCAGTGTGGCTATTACGGTAGAGATGAATGGTGAAGATATGGGACAACGGGTACGAACGTTTTCGGTACGTAGCGTCAATGAGTGCCTGTTGGGGTATGTCACTAACGGAACAAAATTTCATGATACCGGAATCTTTTTTGCAGCTTATGTCAATGAAGAAAATCCGATGATTGATAAACTGTTGCGTGAAGCACTGAATACCCGTATTGTAAATCGCTTTTTAGGGTATCAGAATACAACAGCCGGCGCGGTAGACAAACAGGTATATGCTCTTTGGAATGTGCTTCAGAAGCGTAATTTTCGTTACAGTTCGGTTTCTAATACCAGCCTTTCGAGCAATGTGGTCTTTTCGCAACGGGTACGCACGTTTGATGATGCATTGGAGTCTTCGCAGATAAACTGTGTGGATGGGAGTGTATTGTTTGCTTCTTTACTTCGTGCCATTAATATTGATCCTATTCTGGTACGTACGCCGGGGCATATGTTTGTGGGCTATTATACAGATAACTCTCATAAAGAGATGAATTTTCTGGAGACTACAATGATTGGTGATGTTGATTTGGATGATTTCTTCCCGGATGAACAACTGGATTCTACCATGGTAGGCAAGTCACAGAATCAAATGTCGTTGCTTACTTTTGAGAAGTCGAAGCAGTATGCGAATAAGAAGTACAAGGAGAATGAAAAAGGAATTCACTCCGGCAGGCTGAATTATATGTTTCTTGAAATATCAAAAGATGTACGAAGAAAGATCCAGCCGATAGGAAAGTAGAAATGGTCCTATCGGCTGGCCTTGAGTTATTGGGCGGAGAGTATTTCGAAACGTGCTGTCATTTGATATCTCAGCTTGATTGTTTTAAAATTCTCCGGATTGCTATCATAACTTTGCAAAGCAACATTACTCATGGCAGACTGGGGTTGGAAATGATAGTAGTTTCTGTCTTCCGGTTCTATGATCCGAAGAACATTTCCGAGTTTCTGTCCCAAAGACTCTACCAGATAAGCGGCTTTCTGCCGTGCAGCTTTTAAGGCTTCTATCTTCCCTTTTGCACGATACTCCTGCATGTCTTTGTTCTTTAGTTCACCGATGTTCATTGACTGAATTCCTCTGGTATCGACATACTTTATAATCCGGTCTATCTGCCCGAAATTCTGTAGTTTTATATCAAATCTTTTGGCTATCAGAAAATCTTTTCCCTGTTCACGCCAATAGTCTCCTACTTCCTGGGTCTGGATATCTGTTTGGGGGATGCCGGCACGCTTTAAAGCATTCATCAGGTAACGTTCGATTTCTGTTATGGGGACTTTCGTCTTGTAATCTTCCGGTTTGCTTTTTGCTTCGAACTCTTCCTGCCAGAATTCTTTTATAGTAATCATAAAATGAATTTCATCGGGAATGATTTCTATTTCGGAACTTCCGGTAACTTCAATATAGCGGGCGTTTACGTCCGGTTCCTGAGCCGATAACGATACGATCCCCCCTAACCATAGGGCAATGAGCACTGCGAATGTTTTCATATTCTTCCTACTTTTAATTTATTGTATTTGTTGCCGAAGATAAGAGTTCTGTGAAGGAAAAACAAATGAGACAACATTTATTGTTTATTGTTTTTTGCATATCCGCTTTGGGAGTGTTATTTTTGTCGGAATATTATCTATTGCACAAAAGAAAAAGTCAGAATAAGTATGATACAAGGTAAGAAATTTATCTCTCCGGGAGCTTGGTTTACTATGATTTATCCTTCAACCTGGAGTGAGTTTGAAGATGGTGAGGGTTCCTTTCTTTTTTATAATCCCGACGTATGGACAGGGAATTTTCGAATTTCGGCTTTCAAAGCGGATGCTGCTGCGCGTGGTAGTATAAATTATGGAAGAGAGGCCGTAAAACAGGAATTAAAAGATAATCCTTCGGCTTCACTGGTGAAAGTTGGCAGGTTGGAATGTGCATATAGTAAAGAAATGTTTCAGGAAGAAGGAGCTTACTATACTACTCATCTGTGGATAACCGGTATAGATAATGTAGCCTTTGAATGTTCTTTCACCGTACCCAAAGGGGGCGAAGTGAAAGAAGCGGAAGAAGTGATTGCCACGCTGGATATCCGTAAAGACGGGCAGAAATATCCGGCGGAAGTAATACCTGTACGTTTGTCTGAGGTTTATGTCATTAATGAAGGATATGAATGGACAGTAAACACCGTAAAGAAACAATTGAAGAAGGATTTTCAAGGATTGGAGGAAGATTTACCTAAACTCCAGCAGGTGATTGATAGTGGTGTGATCGGTAAAAAGAAAGAAGATTGGCTGGCTATTGGCATTACTGTTTGTACTATACTAACCAATGAAATAGAAGGTTTGGAGTGGATGACATTGATTGATGGTAACCGGGAAGTGCCGGTGTTGCAGTATAAAGATGGAAAACTGATTGATCCTATGAAACTTTTGTGGAGTAGGGTAAAAGCAGGGGAAACGTATAAATTAGTGATAAGTGATCTGTTAGCGATGAGTGATTAGTGGGCTGCGCTGAGAGAGAAATCTTTGCTTATCACTAATCATTAATCACTAATCGCTAAAAAAATGACTCCTTATTTACAGATAGATAACCTCACTAAATCTTTCGGAGATTTAGTCTTATTTGAAAATATATCTTTTGGCATTGCCGAAGGACAACGTATTGGCTTGATTGCTAAAAACGGAACAGGAAAAACTACGTTATTGAATATAATCTCCGGGAAGGAGGGATATGATAGCGGGAATATTGTATTTCGTCGTGACCTCCGTGTTGATTACCTGGAACAAGATCCTAAATATCCTGAGGAACTTACCGTACTGGAAGCCTGTTTTCATCATGGTAACAGTGTGGTTGAACTGATTAAAGAATATGAACGCTGCATGGAGACAGAGGGACATCCGGGACTGGAAGATCTGTTGGTTCGTATGGATCATGAAAAGGCATGGGAATATGAACAAAAAGCCAAGCAGATTCTTTCGCAATTGAAAATCCGTAATTTCGATCAGCAGGTGAAGTACCTTTCGGGTGGACAGCTTAAACGGGTAGCTTTGGCAAATGCCTTAATCACTGAGCCTGATCTGCTGATTCTGGATGAGCCTACCAATCACCTTGATCTCGATATGACGGAATGGCTCGAAGAGTATCTGCGCCGTACCAACCTTAGTTTGTTGATGGTAACGCATGACCGTTATTTTCTGGATCGGGTCTGCTCCGAAATTATAGAAATAGACAATCGTCAGGTGTATCAATATAAAGGAAACTACAGCTATTATCTGGAGAAGCGGCAGGAACGTATTGAGGCTACGAATGCAGAGATTGAACGTGCCAATAATCTTTATCGCACGGAACTTGACTGGATGAGACGAATGCCACAGGCCCGTGCACACAAGGCTAAATATCGTCAGGACGCTTTCTATGAAATAGAAAAAGTGGCTAAACAGCGCTTTAATAATGATAATGTAAAGTTGGATGTAAAAGCATCTTATATTGGTAGTAAGATCTTTGAGGCCGATCATTTATACAAGAGTTTCGGTGATTTGAAGATACTGGAAGATTTCTCTTATATCTTTGCCCGGTATGAAAAGATGGGTATTGTTGGTAATAACGGGACGGGTAAATCTACTTTTATCAAGATACTGATGGGGCAGGTACAACCGGATAGTGGTACGATAGATATAGGTGAGACCGTTCGTTTTGGATATTATTCGCAGGATGGGCTCCAGTTTGACGAACAGATGAAAGTGATTGATGTTGTGCAGGACATTGCCGAAGTCATAGAACTTGGTAACGGTAAGAAGCTGACAGCTTCGCAGTTTCTGCAACATTTTCTCTTTACGCCCGAGACCCAGCACAGCTATGTCTATAAATTGAGTGGGGGAGAACGTCGTCGCCTTTATCTTTGTACAGTGCTGATGCGTAATCCGAACTTCCTCGTATTGGACGAACCTACCAATGACCTCGATATTATCACGTTGAATGTGCTTGAAGAATATCTTCAGAATTTCAAAGGATGTGTCATAGTTGTATCCCATGACCGTTATTTTATGGATAAGGTGGTAGATCATCTTCTGGTGTTTAACGGGCAAGCGGATATTCGGGATTTCCCGGGTAATTACAGTGACTATCGTGACTGGAAAGAGGCCAAAGCGCAGCAGGAGAAAGAGGCTGAAAAACCACAGGAAGAGAAGACAGCCCGTGTTCGCCTGAATGAGAAACGTAAAATGAGTTTCAAGGAAAAACGGGAGTTTGAACAACTGGAGAAAGAGATAACCGGACTGGAAGCTGAAAAAGCAGCGATTGAGGAGCAGTTATGTAGCGGTACACTTTCGGTAGATGAATTAACCGAAAAGTCTAAACGTCTGCCCGAAGTGAATGATTTGATTGATGAGAAAACAATGCGTTGGTTGGAATTAAGCGAAATAGAATCATGAATCTGACGAACTATCACAGTCATTGCCTGTATTGTGACGGGCGCGCTGATATGGATGCATTTATCCGTTTTGCAATTGCTGAAGGATTTACATCGTATGGCATTTCTTCTCATGCACCGCTTCCTTTCCCTACTGCATGGACCATGGAATGGGATCAAATGGAAGATTATCTGGCTGAGTTCCGCCGGGTGAAAGAGAAGTATGCGGGCAAGATCGAATTCTATTCCGGTCTCGAAATTGATTATTTGAATGAGGAGAGTAATCCTTCGATAGCTCGTTTCCGTGAGTTACCTCTTGACTATCGCATCGGTTCTGTGCATCTGCTATATAATGATAAAGGAGAAGTTGTGGATATTGATGTAGCTCCTCCTGTGTTTCGTAAGATAGTGGATGAACACTTTCATGGTGACCTTGACCGGGTGATCCGCCTTTATTATGATCGTCAACTCCGTATGATGGAGTTGGGAGGTTTTGATATTTTAGGGCATGCGGATAAGATGCATTATAATGCGGCTTCTTATCGTCCCGGTTTGTTGGATGAACTGTGGTATGAAAACCTGATGCGTGATTATTTCACAACGATTGCCCGTTATGGCTATATGGTAGAGATAAACTCTAAAGCTTATCATCTATACGGTACATTTTTCCCCAATGAACGTTATTTCCCTTTGTTGAAAGAATTGGGTATCCGGGTGATGGTAAACAGTGATGCCCATTATCCCGAAAAGATTAATGCCGGACGTCCGGAAGCCTTGAAGGCATTGAAGCAGGCCGGATTTAAAACTGTAATGGAAATGCATGAAGGCGAATGGGTGGAATGTAGTATTTTGTAAATAAAATGCCAATATATGTAATGCCCCATTAGGTATATTCTAATGGGGCATTACATATATTATTATGGGAGGTTTCAGTTATTCTGTTCTTTTACATGTATTTGCCTGCAGGAATTCATTTAATAAGACTTCATAGTTGCCCTGTATCAGGATGTGGTGATTGCCCAATGGATTTTTCAGGAAGTACTCGGCAGGAGTATTCATCTTTATTCGTACCTGCGTACGGCACATATTGATGAAGTTCGTATTTTCCGTTAGTGTGCCTGTTGACAGATAATATTCGTCCAGACATTCACCGCCACATTTCACAATGGTAACATCTCCTGTTGGCAGTAATCCCTGAATACCGATTCCGCTTTCTGTTTCAAAGTGATTACGAATGATATATTTTTCTGTTTGTTTTAAACCTATGGTACAATGGGCCAGAATCAATTCATTGGTACGGGTATTAATCATCGAAGGATTTGCCATGAACCCAACTTTCCCGGTCAATGCTTTTGCTGCGAGAAGAGTAAATATAGATTGCAAATCACCTTCACATCCGGCAAGGATACCTTCATCATTCAACATTGCTAATGCCAGGCAACCGGTAGTCCCTGTCCGTTCTATCATCTTAAAACAACTCAAAGTGACGGCACTTAGTTTCTCTTCTTTACATACCCTTTTGATAGCACGGTAGAGGCGCATCGCTTTGAGCATATCTTCCGGAGTTCCTTCCCGGCAGGCCAATGCCTGCGAGGCAACAGCGGCACAAGAGGCTCCGACTTCATTGTCGGTGATACGGTCGTAGACTTTGTACACTCGTTCCAATGGTATATCAATGTACTCTACTCCCCATCGGCGCTTGGCCAGCAGGTAATCTACATTGCTCGCTACAAGCCAGGAAGAAGGAGTACCAATCACACCGATACGAACACCAAACAATGAACGTTGTGCCTGAAAGTTATTATATAAGATATGTACGCGTTTGATAATAGAGGTAAGTTCGCCATGCAGAATTTCGCTTTTCATTCCCCGGTTGCGAAGCCAGGAAGATACCTCAAGTGCAGCGGCAAGTGAGTTTTGCATGCCATCTGCAAGGATTACAGCAGGGCGGGGAAGAGATTCGAAGTGCTGTATAACTAATCTTTCTACTCCTCCGGTGGCAATGAATATTATTTTAAAATCGTCATTGCTGAGTTTGTCAATATCTTCATAATTAACAAACCGTACGGTGAAGTATTTCTCTAATTCGCTTAGAATTGCTTCGTGCGAGCTGCGTATCGAAGACTGTTTGTGTAGTAATGATGCGAATGTGATGAGGTTTATGGTCATTATGGTATTGTTTTAGGTTTCATATATGACAAATGTATAGCTTTCTTTTCATAATACCATAACGTTTTTAACCTTGATAAGGTTTTTAAAGTTTTTATGTCTCTGTCTCCGATTTATTGTGTACATTTGCTGCCTCAATTGACAGTTGACAATTGATAATTGACAATTCATAACTTATTAAACCATATATAAAGATTTATGCCAACAATATCTATTCGCGGAAACGAGATGCCTGCATCTCCTATCAGAAAGCTGGCTCCTCTGGCTGATGCAGCCAAGCAAAGAGGGGTTCATGTGTTTCACCTGAATATCGGACAGCCAGACCTGCCCACTCCTCAGGTCGCGATTGATGCGATACGCAATATTGATCGTAAAGTGTTGGAATACAGTCCAAGTGCCGGATATCGTAGTTATCGCGAGAAGCTGGTGGGATACTATCAGAAGTTTAATATCAATCTTACTGCAGACGATATAATCATAACTTCCGGAGGTTCGGAGGCTGTACTTTTTTCGTTTCTCTCTTGCTTGAATCCGGGGGATGAAATCATTGTTCCCGAACCGGCTTATGCAAACTATATGGCATTTGCCATTTCTGCCGGAGCAAAGATTCGTACGATCGCTACTACTATCGAAGAAGGCTTCTCATTGCCTAAAGTAGAAAAGTTTGAAGAGCTGATCAATGAACGTACGAAGGCCATTCTTATTTGTAATCCGAACAATCCGACAGGGTATTTGTATAGTCGCCGGGAGATGAACCAGATTCGTGATCTGGTGAAGAAGTATGACTTGTTTCTTTTCTCGGATGAGGTATATCGTGAGTTTATCTATACCGGTTCTCCTTATATTTCTGCTTGTCATCTTGAAGGAATAGAGAATAATGTAGTATTGATTGATTCAGTGTCAAAACGTTATTCGGAATGTGGTATTCGTATTGGTGCTTTGATTACGAAGAACAAAGAAATACGTGATGCTGTTATGAAATTCTGCCAGGCTCGTCTGAGTCCTCCATTGATTGGCCAGATTGCTGCTGAGGCTTCATTGGAAGCCAATGAGGATTATCTGCGTGATACGTATGACGAATATGTAGAACGCCGTAAATGTCTGATTGACGGATTAAATCGTATTCCGGGGGTATATTCTCCCATTCCGATGGGAGCATTTTATACGGTAGCTAAGTTGCCGGTAGATGACTCGGATAAATTCTGTGCATGGTGCCTTTCTGATTTTGAGTATGAAGGTCAGACGGTATTTATGGCTCCTGCTTCCGGTTTTTATACTACTCCCGGTGCGGGAATAAATCAGGTACGTATAGCCTATGTGCTCAAAAAAGAAGATTTGAATCGTGCCCTCTTTGTGTTACAAAAGGCTTTGGAGGCATATCCGGGAAAGGTGATTTAGTGATAAGCGGATTTAGTGATAAGTGATCAGTACCATGCGGATTATAATATAATCACTTATCACTACTCATTAACTTACTAATCACTTATCACTAACTTACTAATCACTTTTTTCTATGTCTTTATCCCTTTTCATCGCCCGTCGCCTTTATCGTGATACCGATGGCGGAAAGCAAGTATCACGTCCGGCTGTTCTCATCGCTATGGTGGGGATTGCTATTGGTTTGGCGGTGATGATCATTACGGTGGCAGTGGTCATTGGTTTTAAGGGAGAGGTTCGTAATAAGGTCACTGGTTTCGGATCGCATATTCAGATCAGTAATTTTGATGCTGTCCGTTCCTTTGAAACACATCCTGTTGTGGTGAGTGATAGTATGATGGCTGCGCTTTCTGCTTATCCGGATGTGAAGCATGTGCAACGTTATTCTACAAAGCCGGGAATGATAAAGACGGATGATGCTTTTCAGGGAATGGTTCTGAAAGGAGTGGGACCTGAATTTGATGCTTCTTTTTTTCGTAGTAATCTGGTTGAGGGGGAGATTCCTGCATTTAGTGATTCGGTTGCAACCAACCAGGTTGTCATATCTAAAACACTTTCTGATAAGTTGAAGTTGAAACTGGGTGATAAGATATATACTTATTATATACAGGATAATGTTCGTGTTCGGCCGTTGACTATCAAAGGGATTTATCAGACCAACTTTTCAGAGTATGATAATTTGTTTCTATTGACGGATTTGTATACAGTGAATCGTCTGAACAATTGGAAACCGGAACAGGTAAGTGGTGCAGAGTTGCAGGTCAATGATTATGACAGGTTGGAAAGCATTACTTATGAAGTGGCAGAGAGTACGGATAACCGCGCTGATAAATATGGGGGCGTTTATTTTGTACAGAATATAGAGCAGCTTAATCCTCAGATATTTGAATGGCTAGGATTACTTGATCTCAATGTGTGGGTAATTCTTATTTTAATGGTAGGTGTAGCCGGGTTTACGATGATTTCCGGTTTACTGATTATTATTATTGAACGTACCAACATGATTGGTATCCTAAAGGCTTTAGGAGCCAATAATTTCACCATTCGTAAGGTTTTTCTTTGGTTCTCTGTCTTTCTGATTGGTAAAGGAATGATTTGGGGAAATGCTATTGGATTGTTGTTTTGTGTGTTACAATCCCAGTTTCATATCTTTAAGCTCGATCCGGAAAGTTACTATGTAGATTCTGTTCCCGTCTCTTTTAATATCGGATTATTTCTGTTGATTAATATGGGTACGTTGTTTGCCTCTGTATTGATGCTGTTAGGTCCTTCTTATCTGATAACAAAGATTAATCCTGCGAGTTCAATGCGGTATGAATAATGATGAGTACGGTTCACCACAGAGTAACACAGAATACTATTATCCAGATAAAACGCAGATTAAAGTGCTGATATTCTCTCTCTTTTGTGGTTTTGCGAAAATCTGCGTTAATTCTGCGTTTTAATAGCTTTGCACCCATCGCCTGTCGCACCTCCCCGTGCGGGAAGCACAAGCACTAATATATCAGTTCCACTTTTACCGGGAAGTGATCGGAGGGTGTGCGTGCCTCGTAGCTTTCAATGGAAATCTCTTCCGGACAATCCTTTGCATTGGCTTTTTCTATTCCTGTAGCTTTTGCGCTTCTATAAGTATCTGTCAGTACCCCGTATTTTTTTACTTTGAATAGCGGAGATATAAAAACATGATCTATCCGGCTTTCCGTGAAGTTATTCGGGTCGAAGCTGTTGAATGTTCCATTGGTAGCGTAACGGAAGTCTGCTGTTTCATAAGAGTCAACAAGTACTCCCTTTTCGGTTAATGCTTTGTAAGAACTGTGTGTCTGATCTACATTAAAATCTCCTGTGAGGATAGCAGGGAGATTAGCTCCCAGTTCTTTCATCTTCTCTTGTACGAGGAAGGCGCTTTCTACACGGGCTTTTTTACCAATGTGATCCATATGGAGGTTAAAGAACAGAAATTCGAATCCGGAGTCTTTGCATTTAAAATGTCCCCAACTACAGATACGAGGTAATACGGCATCCCAACCTATACTTGCTGTATCGGGTGTTTCCGACAGCCAGAAATCTCCTTTCTTGAGAAGATCAAATTTATCTGTACGGTAGAAAATAGCAGAATGTTCTCCTGCCTCTTTGCCATCGTTACGGCCTACACCAATGTAGGTATAACCGGGTAATGCCGCTTTCAGATCTTCCAATTGGCGAATGTATCCTTCCTGTGTTCCAAAGATATCGAAGTCGTGGTATTGTATGAGTTTGGCAATAACCGGATAGCGCGTTCCCCAACCGTTTCCGGCAATAGAGTCGCCTTCATTAGCATAACGAAGGTTATAAGATGCTGCTGTAAATGCTCCGTGTTCAATCGGTTTTTGACTTTGGCAACTGAGTAAACCTATGAGCAGGACGGCTAAAATTAAAAGATTCTTTTTCATAATAATGTATTTAAAGTAGGTTTGTTGTGTTATCTTCTCATGAAGTCTCCTTTCCCCCGATAGAAACGATAGAGTTTGAATTTGAGAGTCTGAAGGGGTTGTAACAGGTCAAATACGGGAAGAGAAAAATAATAGTGTCGGTTGTCTCCTTGTTCTGTCGCTGTTTTATTGATCACAATAGCTTGTGTAATATAACGTATTAACCATATAAATAGAGCAATACCGGCTACTAACCAATGAAAGTTTAGTATTCCGAATGCAATACCGGCTGTACAAACCGCATAAAACAACAGGCGTGAAAAGGTTTCAAAACCAAGAAAATAGCGTTGGCCACCTTTAAAATAACGTGCAGTAGCCATATAGCTCACTTTTTCTTCTTTCCAGTCTTTATATCTTTCTACGGGTTGCATCCGTATTACAGCATTGCTATTTGTTTCTACCCGTGTATTGTCAGGAGTCGCAATCTGGTTAATGAACAAATCGTCTTCGCCCCGTTGCAGATTCAGGTGGGTAGAGTATCCTTTTTCTTTGAAAAACATCTCTTTCCGGTATGCCAGATTACGTCCCAGTCCCATATATGGCTTTCCGGCAAGGGCAAATCCCAGATAACGCAATGATGTAAATAGAGCATCGAATGATATGCGTTTATGCAACCATCCCTTGCCACGCTCGTATCCGCTGTATCCCAATACAATCTGCGTATGAGGGGTAAAGTTACGTGCCATCAGCCGTAACCACTGGTTACTTGCGGGTTGGCAGTTGGCTTCGGTGAATACCAGCCAATCATATTTACTCGCTTTGATACCTAATGTTAATGCTAACTTTTTACGACTGATATACCGGGCACTTTCCGGAGTGAAACTATGATATAGGTGTTGGTATTTCTCTTCAAAGGTAGAGAGTACTTCTTCGCTTTCATCCGTAGAACCGTCATTGATGACAATCACTTCAAATTGTGGGTAGTCTTGTTCAAGAATGGCAGGTAGAAACTGGCGCAAATTAGCCGATTCATTGCGTGCACAGATAATGACCGATAGAGGAGGAAGCTCTTTGGTAAAGTGCAGTTCGTTTTTTTTATCTGCGATATTCCGTGTATGTATCCGGTTATAGATGCCCAGATAATAGAATAACTGAATCACGAGAAGAACTCCGGCTGCTGATAGTAGAATCAGTTCGAAAGTATTGAATGTAAATGCTTCCATTGATTTTTATGTCGTTTTGGTCTTGCAAAAGTACGCAATTTTTCGGGAGATTCCCAGCTTTATCATTCGGTTATTTTCGTCCATCCAGATATTCTCGCTTGAACATATCAACAAAGAGGAAAAATAAGGATAAAAGTAAAGGACCGAAGATGACTCCCATGAACCCAAATAGAGAGAGGCCAATGACTACTCCGAAAATAGTAATGAGCGGATGAATGTCTGCCATTCGTTTTTGCAGGATAAAACGTATAAGATTGTCAAGTTGCGAAACAATAATGCTTCCGTAGGCTGCCAGTCCGATGGCATTGAACCAATCACCTGTAACTGCCATATATACAGCTACAGGAAACCATACCAGAGCTGTGCCTACCATTGGGATAACTGTGGCAAAACAGGTTAAGAAACCAAGTAACAGAGCATCGGGAGCTCCGAAAATAAAATAACCAATCATAGCCACTCCTCCTTGTATGATTGCAAGAAGTGGAATTCCAATGGCATTGGAGCGTACAATCATATTGATTTCATGTATCACATGTTTTGTATTTGTGGCATTAAATGGAAGAATATCGTTGATATAGGCTTCCATTTTGCTACCACCTATCAACATGAAATATAGTACGAATACCAGTACGAACAGATTGATGGCAAAACTACTGATGCCTCCCATTACAGCTTGCCCGATGCGGGGAAGAACCGAAACAATAAATGACACAGTATCACTGCCCAATACATCATAACCTGTTTTGGCCTTGATAATACCTGCCATCTCTTCAATGGGAGCAATGATAGATTGTGGGTCCAGGTTGAAATTCTGCAATTTACTGACTACGAGCCACACGGTAAGTGAAATAGGGACCAGAAAACATAAAATAGCTTCGGCAGTGATCAGCAGAGCCGAAATGCTTCGTTTTATCTTTCGTATTTCAGTGAGGTGCATCATCTGTTTTCTAACAAGAATATAGATAGTCAATGCCCCCAGAAGCCCCCCTAAGAAAGGAGTGATTTGTTTGAACAGGATGATTCCTAATCCAATAATAATGGCGATAAGTGAAAATTTCCAGTATTGCTCTTTTGTACTCATAGTTTTATATTTTATCATAAATATAAACGCAAAATGAGCCATAAAGGTTTGAGATCATGGAAGTTCTATGATGAATATTGTTTTTCCCGGCTGGCTTATACCTATGGAAAGGTGTCCCTGATGTTGTCGGATGATTTGCTTGCAGAGGCTGAGGCCAATTCCGGTCCCCTCAGATTTGGTGGTAAAAAAGGGGATGAACACTTTTTCCTGTAATTCTTCAGGGATACCGATGCCGTTATCTGCTATTTCTATAAGTATATGTTCTGTTTGTGACACACGAAGACTAATGACTCCATCCGTTCTTCCTTCCAAAGCCTGCATAGCATTTTTCAATAGATTGAGAAAGACCTGTGATAATTGGTTTTCATCTCCGTTTATTTCGATAGAAAGCGGGTGGCACTGTACTGAGAACGTAATTTGATTTTCTCTGAAATCTGTTTCCAGTAAGATTTCGAGCTTTCGTACTAACTCGTTTAATAGAAAAGGTTTCTTTTCGGGTTGGGGCATATAAGAAAGGTGGCGGAATGACTCGGTGAATTCCATAAGCCGTTCACTTTGTCCCTGAATGATGCTGAGTCCTTGTTTTGCCTTCTCATTCATATCCGAATACAAAGAAAGAGTTTGTGATAAAGAGATTACAGGAGCAATTGTATTCATTATTTCGTGAGTGAGTACGTGAGTGAGTTTACTCCATGATTCACTTTCTTTGTCACTTAATTCATCTTGTATATCTTTGATGGATAGTAAAGTGAAGACTTCTCCTTGTAGTGTCATTTGATTACGCGAAATACTAAGATGATTGTAAATTTCTCTATTGGTCAATAATCTTTCTACTTGTTGGCTATTGGATAATTGATTACATTTCAATAAATGAAGTGCAGCGCTGTTTGCAATCACTATTTTGCCCGAACGATCCCATGCCAATACTCCACTGGGAACTTCCTGCAACAGAGAATGATAAAAATGTTCCTGTTTTTGATATTCTACTTTTGTTTGTAGCAGTAAACTGTTGATTCGGTTTAACGAACGGTTTAGTAGTTTTTGTTCCTGACTGACATTCTCTTCGGGAAATAAGAGTATGTTTTCCTTATCTTGTACTGCATCAAAGAAGAGTCTTATCTTTCGGTTAAACGTATTCAATCTATGGGTTAATGCGCCTATCAGGAAGAAAGAACAAAGAATGAGCAAGCCTCCTATAATGATTCCTGTTTTTGACAAAATCATCCACATACCTGCTCCCGAAATGGCGAGAATAAGTAGAATATATGCGAGTATGACAACATAGATATGCTTGCTGAATAACATGACATTTAAATTTTAAACCGTTTTAGTTTGTTATATAAAGTCTGCCTGCTTACTCCCAATTGTTCGGCAGCTGCTGTGAGGTTACCGTTATTCTGTAAGATAGCCGTTTCAATAGCCTGGCGTTCCACTTCTTCCAGGTTGGGGACAATGGGTATAGATTGAGGCTTCCAGGCTTGCTTTATAAAGATATCTTTAGGACGTATGACATTGCTATCGCAAAGAATAACTGCTTTTTCGATGGTATGTTGCAACTCCCGTATGTTTCCGGGCCAATGATAGGCACATAGCTTCTCAATAGTTTGCTCGTGCATTTGTATATTGGGGCGTTGATATTTTGTGGCAAATTTACGTAGAAAAGTATCAATAAACAGGAGTATATCGTCTCCTCGTTCACGTAACGGAGGTATTTCAAGATGTATTGTATTGATACGATAAAATAAATCTTCCCGGAATGCTCCCTCTTTGATCATTTCCGGAATATCTTTATTGGTGGCCGAGATAAGGCGAATGTCAATTGGGATAATCTTGTTACTTCCTATGCGCATCAGATTACGATTTTGTAAAACGGTCAATAGCTTGGCTTGAAGAGAGAGAGGGAGATTACCTATTTCATCCATAAAGAGCGAACTTCCGTTGGCTGCTTCAAATTTACCCGGGCGACTTTCGCGGGCGTCGGTAAAGGCTCCTCGTTCGTGCCCAAAAAGTTCACTCTCAAAAAGGGATTCACTGATGGCTCCCATATCCACACTGAGCATGGTTTCTGAATGACGCGGAGAAAGCTGGTGTATTTCGCGTGCCAACATTTCTTTTCCGGTTCCGTTTTCACCGGTTATTAGAATATCAGCATCTGTCAGAGCTACTTTTCTTACTATTTTAATCAGTTGTATCATAGCGGGTGAGCGCCCAATCAACATATTCTGATTGTTCTTTTTCTCCTTCCCGGTAGTTCCTATGGGTTGTTTCCGGTGGTTGAACGCTTCTTTTATTTTCTGTATCAGGGTTTGGTTATCCCAGGGTTTTAAAAGAAAATCAGTAGCTCCGTTTTTTAAAGCTTTCACAGCTAATTCCACATCACCATAGGCAGTGAGCATTACTACAGGCAACGATGGAGCTATCTCGTGAATGTGTTTCAGCCAGTACAACCCTTCATTGCCATTATTGATGCCTGCTGAGAAATTCATATCAAGAATAACGACATCTATTTTGGAGGAAGAGAGCAAGGTAGTGATTTGATTGGGATTGGTAGCTGTTTTGATTTTTCTGAATTCATTCTCGAGCAGAAGTTCGAGTGAAGTCAGTACACCTTTATTATCATCTACGATGAGAATGGTTCCTGTTTCCATGAGCTGTTTTTATCGGTCTCTGAGTTTTGGGTAAAGGTATTTGTTTTTGATTCTCTTTGCAAATGACTGTCCAATATTTAGACGTTTTTGGAGGAAAAATTTGTAAAAGAAGGCAATTGCTATGTTTTTAAAGCTGATAAAAGTTGCAGTGTCCAGTTTTTGGACGTTGTAATGTTGAAATATTGGACAGTTAATTTATGGTGTTATAGATATGTTTCTTATTATCAAAAGATTAAGAATTTTGGCATATCGTTTGCTTTTAGTAATATATAGCAGACCCACTGTAAGGTAATGCAGAGTGCTGTTTATATGATTCCTCACAATAAAACTCGGTGGAACTCTGTGGTGAATATAGATTTAAAGATACTATATATTATGGGAAAAAGATTTTTTCTGATTTGTTTTCTGTTTTCGACAATATCATTGCAAGCTCAGGTAGAACTGACACTTGATGATTGTATTCGTTTGGGATGGAAACAAAATCCGGAAATAAAGAATAGTGCTTTACGAATAAAAGGAGCACGTGCCGATTATGTAGCTTCTATTGGTGCTTTTTTACCACGTGGGGTGGTAGATGTTACTGCCGGAAGACGTTACGGCCGTTCTATTGATCCGGGTACAAATGGCTATACCACTGAATCTTTTGATGAAGGGAGCATCGGTTTGGATATGACTCTCTCTTTGTTTGAAGGTTTCTCACGTATCAACCGGGTACGTTTCGAGAAGATGAATTACGAACGTACTGAATGGGAACTGAAGAATAGACAGAATGAACTGGCTTATCAGATAACGGATACTTATTATAAACTATTATTGGAGAGGAAATTACAATGTTTAGCCTATGAACAAAGTATTTTGGGCGAACGCTATCTCAGGCAAACAGAAACATTTGTTGAATTGGGATTAAAGTCTGAATCTGATTTACAAGAGGTAAAAGCCCGGTGTGAAGGGGATATCTATCGGTATGAAACGCGTAAGAATAGTGTGCGATTAATTCTGCTTCATCTGAAACAATTGATAAATGTTTCTGCTTGTGACACATTGATTATAAAGGATACGGTGAATGCAGAAATACTTCCTGTATTATCGGTTTCTTCTCCACAATATATTTATGATCGGTCAGTTGAGGTGTTACCTTCCATAAAAGTGATAGATTTGCAGCAACGTACTGCCCGTAAAGAGTATGCTATGGCAGGCGGGCAATTCTCACCTTCCCTTTATGTCCGTTTTACAATAGGATCAGACTATTATAACGGTTTCTCTTCGCACCAGTTGAAAAATAATATCGGCAAATATATTGGCATCGGCATATCCTTTCCTCTTTTGAGCGGCTTAGAGCGGCTTACACGTCTGAGAAAACAGAAATTGAGTATTTATCAGTTACAAAACAATGCGGAACTCGAAAAGCAACAACTTTATACCGAAGTGGAGCAGACGGTATTGTCTATTCATGCCGGACATAATGAGCATCGGCAAGCATTGTCACAGCTTCGTGCTGAAGAACAAGTGTTGAAAGAATCTGAACGAAAATGGGAGGAAGGACTTATTTCTGTGTTTCAGTTGATGGAATCGCGTAACCGTTTTATTTCTGCCAAAGCAGAATTGATGCGGGTACGATTACAAATGGAGATGTTATCGAGATTGGAACAGTATTATCGAAATGGAACTTTTATAGCAGAATAGACAAAATGGATACACTTATTGAACGAAAACCGGGAATGAAACGCAAGTATCTTTCGCTTATTGCCGGAGGGCTTGTACTGCTTGTTTTGATACTTTTTTTTATTTTCAGAGATACAGCTCCTTCTATGACTGTAGAGAAAGACCGCTTGACCATTGCTACAGTGAAAAAGGCAGAGTTCAACGATTATATTCGTGTTATTGGCCAGGTGATGCCTAATCGGATTATTTATATGGATGCCATTGAGGGTGGGCGTGTAGAGGAGCGTTTGAAAGAGGAAGGAGCCATGGTGAAAGCAGGTGATGTAATTCTACGGCTTAGCAATCCGCTACTCAATATTGGTATTATGCAGAGTGAAGCCGACCTTGCTTATCAGGAAAATGAATTGCGTAATACACGTATCAGTATGGAGCAGGAGCGATTGCGTCTGAAACAGGAACGTATTGGGGTAAATAAAGAATTGATTACCAGGCAGAGGCGTTACGAGCAGTATGAACGCCTGATGAAGGAACAACTTATAGCTCGTGAGGATTTTCTTCAGGCCCGCGAAGAGTATATGGCAGCAAAAGAACAACTTGCTGTGATTGATGAGCGTATCCGTCAGGACAATATTTTCAGGGAAAGTCAGATCACCAGTCTGGATGAGAACATCAGGAATATGAAACGTAGCCTTTCTTTGGTACGTGAGCGTATAGAGAACTTGAAAGTGAAGGCACCTATTGATGGACAAGTGGGCAATCTCGATGCGCAAATTGGTCAGTCTATTGCTGCGGGAGAGCATATCGGACAGATTATCACTTCCGACCTGAAAGTACAGGCGCAAATTGATGAGCATTATGTGGAGCGTGTTATACCGGGATTACCTGCCGACTTTACACGTGACGGAGGCAATTATAAACTGGAAGTAATTAAACCTTATCCAGAGGTGAAAGACGGGCAATTTCGTACAGATTTATATTTTACTTCTGGCCGGCCTGAGAATATTCGCGCCGGACAGACTTATCATATCAATTTACAGTTAGGAGACCCTTCTCAGGCTATTCTTGTACCTCGTGGAGGATTTTTTCAGATTACAGGTGGTCGATGGATGTATGTTGTTGATGAAAGTGGTAAATTTGCCACGAGACGTTCTGTGAGAATCGGACGACAGAATCCGCAGTATTACGAGGTAACAGAAGGATTGTCTCCAGGTGAAAAAGTGATTATATCCGGTTATGAATTATTTGGAGACAATGAAAAATTGGTACTGAAATAGTAGTTAAGTAGTTAAGTAGTAAGTAGTCAAGTAGTAAGTAGTTAAGTAGGATACTATGACTACTTGATTAATAAGATGAAACAACTTAGTAACCATACTATCTACTACTTACTACTTAACTACTTGACTACTTACTACTCTATTTATTTTTTTATTATGATTAAGACAGAAAAATTATCTATGCTTTTCACCACAGAAGAAGTGCAGACAAAAGCATTAAATGAAGTTACCTTGCAAGTGGAACGCGGAGAATTTGTAGCTATCATGGGGCCATCGGGCTGTGGAAAATCTACCTTGCTGAATATCCTTGGTACACTTGATTCACCTACTTCCGGTTCTTATCTTTTTGAAGGAAAACAGGTCGATAAAATGACAGAAAGCCAGCTTACTGCACTTCGTAAAGGTAATCTGGGATTTATCTTCCAGAGTTTTAACCTGATTGATGAGTTGACGGTTTATGAGAATATAGAGCTTCCATTGGTTTACATGGGGATGAAATTGGCTCAAAGGAGAGAAAAGGTGAAACAGGTATTAGAACAGGTAAACCTTTTACATCGTGCCAATCATTTTCCACAACAACTTTCGGGTGGACAACAACAACGGGTAGCTATTGCTCGTGCTGTTGTGACAGATTGTAAACTACTATTAGCTGATGAACCGACAGGAAATCTTGATTCGGTAAATGGGGTGGAAGTTATGGATTTGCTGAATAAGCTCAATCAGGCAGGGACGACGATTATTATTGTTACTCATTCAGAGCGTGATGCTACATATGCTCACCGGGTTATCCATTTGCTTGACGGAAAAATAGTAGCTGAGAATATCAACCGTCCGATGACAGAAAAGTCTGAATCTAAATATCAGGTATTATGATTGGAAATTATTGGAATAGCGCCTTGCGTAATCTGATGAAGCGGAAAGTATTCAGTTTTATCAACATTTTCGGTCTGGCTGTGGGTATGGCTTCAGCTTTACTTATTCTTACGTATGTGACCTTTGAGTTTAGTTTTGATAAAATGCACTCCAACTATGACCGTATTTTCCGCGTAGAGAGCACATTTCATGAGGGCGATGTACAGACGGACTATTGGGCAAGCAGTTCCTTTGGCTATGCTTCAGCTATGAAAGAAAATTTAGCAGGAATTGAAGATTATACCCGGATTGGTTCATTACTTCAACCCGAGCAGATTGTGAAGTATGGCGAGCTTACCCTTCGTGAAAATCAGATAGCTTATGCAGATCCGGGGTTCTTTCGTCTTTTTAATTTTGAACTACTGAAAGGAGATAGAGTAACTTGCCTTGCAATGCCACGGCAGGTAGTAATTACCGAACGGATTGCGCAGAAGTATTTTAAAGATGAAGATCCTATCGGGAAGATACTTATCTTTACCGGAAGTGGGGGTGGGTTACCTTGTGAAGTAACGGGAGTAATGGCAGAGATGCCTTCTAATTCTCATATCCGTTATAATTTTCTGATTTCGTATAAATCTTTGCCTCAATATATGCAGGAATACTGGTACAAGCATGAAGTATATACATACGTATTGCTTGACAATCCTCAGCGGAAGGGAGAAATAGAGAAAGAGTTTCCCGTCATGGCTGAGAAGTACAAGACAGAAGAAGCCTTGAAGAATAAAATCTGGGGGGTATCTCTGGTATCATTGGCAGATATTCATTTGCAACCACAAGTTGGTTATGAAGCGGAAACGAAAGGGAATCGTTCAGCTATGATTGCTTTGATCTTTGCTGCTGTTGCTATTTTGGCTATTGCCTGGATCAACTATATCAATCTGGCAGTAGCCCGTTCTATGGAGCGTGCCAAAGAAGTGGGGGTACGCAGAGTGGTTGGAGCGTTTCGTAAACAACTTGTGTCACAGTTCCTGTTTGAAGCACTGTTGATGAATCTCATTGCTTTTGTATTGGCTGTGGGACTGATAGAGGTTGTACTTCCGTACTTTAACCAACTGGTGGGGCGTACGGTGACATTCTCTGTATGGTTGGCAGGATACTGGTGGATATTATTAGTTACTGTATTTATTGCAGGCATCTTTCTTTCTGGTTATTATCCGGCACTGGCTCTGCTCAATCGTAAACCGATTACTTTGTTGAAGGGGAAATTTCTCCATAGTAAGTCCGGAGAGCGTACCCGTAAAGTATTGGTAGTGATACAGTATACCGCTTCTATGATTTTGCTTTGTGGAACGCTGATTGTCTTTGCACAGCTCAGTTTTATGCGTAATCAGTCATTAGGAGTGAAGACAGGGCAGACGTTAGTGGTAAAGTTTCCCGGTCATACCGAAGGCATGAATACTAAACTGGAAGCGATGAAAAAGGCGATATCACGATTGCCATTGGTTCATAAAGTTACATTTTCGGGGGCTGTTCCGGGTGAAGAAGTGGCTACTTTTCTTTCCAATCGGCGGACGAATGATGCGTTGAAACAAAACCGTTTGTATGAAATGCTGGCATGTGATCCTGATTATGTAGATGCTTACGGGTTAACAGTAGTAGCTGGGCGTGGTTTTTCAGAAGAGTATGGCGATGATGTTGACAAGTTGGTTATCAACGAGACAGCTGTACGTAACCTTGGTTTCACTTCCAATGATGAGGCTATCGGTCAGCAGGTGACTGTAGAGTGTACAGATGCCCCTATGCAGATTATCGGGGTGGTAAAGGACTATCATCAACAGGCATTAAGTAAAAATTATACGTCTATCATGTTGATCCACAAAGATAAGATCGATTGGTTACCTCAGCGTTATATTTCTGTTGTGATGAAATCAGGTGATCCCAGAGAACTGGTATCTCAGGTAGAGGAGATATGGCATCGTTATTTTGAAGATTCCAGTTATGACTATTTCTTTCTTGATCAGTTTTTTGATCATCAGTACCGGCAGGATGAAGCTTTTGGGGTAATGATTGGCTCGTTTACCGGATTGGCTATTTTTATATCTTGTCTTGGCTTGTGGGTGTTAGTTATGTTTTCCTGTACTACACGTACTAAGGAAATGGGTATCCGTAAAGTTTTGGGCGCTTCTCGTTTTAACCTCTTCTTTCAGTTAGGTAAGGGCTTTTTTCTGTTGATATTAATAGCGGTCCTGATTGCTCTTCCGGTAGCATGGTTTAGTATGGATACCTGGCTGAGTCATTATGCTTTTCGTACAGAGCTGAAAGGTTGGTTCTTTATATTGCCGGTAGTACTGATGTTACTGATTTCTTTTGTCACGGTAGCTTGTCAGACGATGAATATCATTCTGAGTAAACCGGCGCGGTCTTTACGATATGAATAGATACTAACCATCTGTCATTTGCAGATATGGGGAAGACATTAACCCATATCTGCTTTTACCCAATCCTCTATCATTGTGGGAAGCGGACCATAAGGTTGTATACTTTCTGTCCGTAAAGGTTTCATTGTGCCAAAATCTACTTTGTAGTTTTTACCTTCAGGTGTTACATAATAGACATAATCTTTTTCTCTTTCATTAAAGGGTATATAAAACATACTTTCTTCTTCCTCTTTTGAAACAGGATACCAGCCGGTGACAAACGGTCTGCTCTCTATATTCGATGAATAAGTCATATAGTTGAAAAGATAGCAATAGATATCGAAATCAATATCGTAAGGAAAGCTTAATACATGTGCTTTGTTAGTGAATTTTTGTATCTTGATAATAGCTCTGTCCTTTTCTTTATTGTACATGGAGCAGAAATCTTTTACTAATATTTCAATTTCGCTACTATTTACTTTTTCTACTAATATCACTTTGTTATTGGATACTCTATTCTGTGTGTGCATACAGTTTCTTCGTGCTTTTTCTGTTTGTCTTTTTTGTTTCCTTAGCCTCATTTTGTATAAGTCCCAGTACAGAAAGAGGATAAATACAGCTATTGATGCAAGATAGGCTATGGCTGCATGAGAATATTGTGTTTCTGCAAACATAAGCATGCAGAGTGCCATTCCTAATGAGCCAACAGGTAATCCGATGTTGTCATTCTTTTCTGAGTTACGGTACAGTTCTTTGAAGTGAGGACGATAAATCCATAAGAAACTTATGAGTGCACTGATCCCAAACAAGATGAGAGTTCCATATTGTTTCGATAAACTTGAAGGAATCTCCATCTCACTCATCCTGAACAGAGTTACCAGAATGATCCAACTGCCTGTCATAAACGTATTGACACGTATGAATGGCAGTACATATTGTTTTAATGTACTTTGTTTTTCCATGTATACTGCTTGGTTTGTCTTGTGGGTAAAGTTAAATATTTTTGTTTTTATATCCAATTGATAAAAGAAAAACATTTATATCTGTTGATCTTTATATTTCTTGATCGGTATTGGATGATTGATAATCTGCGTATTGATTAACTCGAATCTACTACATTGCAATCAGAGCTGAAGTTTCTCAAGAATCAGATTAATTCGCATTTCCTGTTTAATATGCTCAATAATGACAATGTACTGATACGGAAAAATCTTGCTGAGGCTTTAAAAGTTTTGTTTAAGTTATAGGATTCTTTTGATAACAACGATATCTTTATGAAGTCTCACGAGATAGCTATTGGTAATAGTTATCATGATGCTTTTTTTGAAGAGTTTGTATTACGAAAGAGAATCAGATAAGTTTGTTTGTATATTATTTCTTTGAAAAAGTGAGACATTTAGACGATATTGGATAATAAATAACTAAATTAGAACATATAAGGTAGCCAAAATGTCGTATTTTTGTCAGACATAAAAAGAGTAATATACTATGAAGAATAAGCTTTTGATAAGTTCTTTACTGTTGTCTTCGATAGGAGGTAGTAGTACAGTTGCCGGTACTGTTTCGGATAAGGAACACCCCAATATTATTTTGATATTATGTGATGATATGGGATTCTCCGATCTCGCCTGTTATGGGGGAGAAGTACATACCCCTAATATTGATTTTCTGGCAGAGAACGGAGTGCGTTTCAGTCAGTTTAAAAATACGGGAAGAAGTTGTCCGAGCCGGGCTGCTTTGCTTACCGGTCATTATCAGCATGAAGCCGGTATGGGGTGGATGACTGCTGTAGATGAACATCGCCTTGGTTACCGGGGACAGATAGCAGCGGATATCCCTACGATTGCGGAGGTATTCCGGGACAATGGTTATGCCACTTATATGAGTGGTAAATGGCATGTGACAGTGGATGGAGCTTTCGATCAACCTAATGGAAGTTATCCGGTACAACGGGGATTTGAAAAGTATTATGGTTGTCTGAGTGGCGGTGGTAGTTACTATACTCCTAAACCGGTTTATTCCGGTTTGACAAGAATTAATCAGTTCCCCGATGATTATTATTATACGACAGCTATATCAGACTCTGCTGTAAGTTTTGTAAGAAAGCACCCTGACGATGTACCTATGTTTATGTATGTGGCGCATTATGCACCGCATCTACCGTTACATGCTCCAAAGAAGCGGGTTGAAGCTTGTAGGGAACGTTATAAAGTGGGATACGATGTGTTACGGCAGCAGCGTTTTGAGCGTCAGAAAGAGTTAGGGTTAGTTGATAAATCAATGGAACTTCCGGTCTATCAAAGGGAATTCAAAGGTAAACGTCCGGCATGGACCGAGCTATCTCTCCGGCAGCAAGAACAATGGATTACTGATATGGCTACTTATGCTGCTATGATTGAGATAATGGATGACGGTATAGGCAGGCTTATCGAAGCGGTAAAGGAGAAAGGCATATACGAGAATACGGTATTTCTGTTTATGAGTGATAACGGAGCAACCAGTGAAGGTGGTTATTTAGGGCAGTTGATGGCAGATTTAAGTAATACGCCTTATCGTAGTTATAAGCAATGGTGCTTTCAGGGTGGAACGAGTTCACCTTTGATTGTAAAATACGGCAATGATATTAAAAACGGAGTGAAAGAGAAAGGTATTATTTGCCGTACCCCCAGTCATATTATAGATCTATTCCCTACTTGTTTGGATATGGCGTCTGTGAAGTATCCTTCCTCTTTTAATGGTAGGAAAGTGAAACTGGCCGGAACAAGTCTTTTACCCGCCATGAAAAATAAAAAACTACGTCCGCGTGATTTGTTTTTTGAGCATCAAACATCATGTGCTGTTATTTCGGAAGGATGGAAGTTGGTACGAAGTAATGGCAAAGCACCCTGGGAGTTAATAAATCTGTCGTCAGACCCTTTTGAAGAAAAGGATTTGTCAGCACAATACCCGGAGAAAGTAAGAACTTTGGAAAAGAAGTGGAACCGGTGGGCAGAACAACAACACGTTTTTCCTTTTGAATATCGTCCTTGGGGAGAACGTATTAAATACTACAAAACATTGAATCCTGATCAAAGCGGGAGATAGAATACTCTCCCTCGTACATGTAAAATCAAATGGATTAGATGGACAAGGGGGAAGGTACTTGAAGCCTTTGCCTCTTAGTCTTATTGCTCTGTTTGGCTACTTTTACTTTTCTGATGAATTCTTACAAAAAAAGTTGTGGTAGTAATAACTTATATAAGTCATTGCTACCACATGTAGTACGCTACGCAGAATATAACCTCTATTCTCTTATTTCTTTTCTAATAGAAACTCGTCTACTATTTTAATCAACTGGTCTTTAGGCATTGCTCCCTGTAAAATTTTTGGTTCTCCTTTTACTGGGATCATTAATAAGGTGGGTATACTTTGGATACCGAATGTTCCGGCAAGTTCAGATTCTTTATCCACATCTATTTTATATACGTCTATTTTCCCGACATAGTCTTTACTTATATTATCTAAAATGGGGGCCATTGCTTTACACGGACCACACCAGGTGGCGTAAAAATCAATGATTGCAGGACGGTTGCCTTCAAATTTCCATTCATTGGGATTGGCTTCGTAATTATATACTTTCTTTAAAAAGTCTGCTTTAGTTAATGCTATTACTTCCATATCGCTTTGTTCTTTTTGAGAATAAACACTTTTATTGTCTTTATTACCTGCACAGGCTGTTGCTATAAAAGTCAGTGTGAGGGTAAAAATTACAGTTAAGGTTTTAATTGATTTCATATACTTGCTTTTTTTATAGTTTTTACTGTTGCAAAGATAGTGATGTCAGGCATATATATAAATGACAATTTAGCTGGAATGTTTGACATTTTTTCTCTTTTAACGTTCTTCATGATAACTTTTCTAAAGAACTATCCTGTTGTTTTACTCCGCCAGACTCTTGTTGGATATTTTATCAGAATGAGTAATGGTTTTAAAGTATGCATAAATGTTTTTTCTATGTGGGATTATAAACGCTTATAGACTATTTATGTATATTAAAGAACTAATGAGTCGCTTTGTACCACGCAGTCTGATATTTTTCAGTGGCATAGGAGTTAGTACTTGGATCTGAGATTGTTGCACCGGAGAATGTATTGATTTTAATCTTTCCCTTGTTCATGGTGTAATAATAATCGGTATGCCTTTTATAGGGGATAGTGCGTTCCAGTTGTTTTTCAAATCGTGCCAATAGGCCGGCGTCTGTACAGAGTTTTGCTACATAGTCCCCACAGTCGAAAAAGAGGGTGGGGGTGTATCCGTCCATTGTCTGTATAGTATATAATGAAGAGGAAGGAAGAGTATATTGGTTATTTATCTCTTTCATTGTAGCAGCTAAATTTTCCAACTCGGAACATACCGTTACTCCGATTGTCCCGCAAGGCATTTCTTCGTAGTTCTTATAGAACTCGTAGAATGCATCACATATGCTTTCATAATCGACTTTACCCAACAGATGCGGACCAATCTCAGCATAAGGCATACCGTAAGCCATGATCTCACAAGGGGAAGCAATCAGATAGTCGGTAACTTCTTTCAGATCATAGGCAACTTCTACAGAAGCCATGTAACAGTCATCAAAGAGAATATACTCCATTTTTATTCCGGCATTTGCAATCCCCTCTGCAAGAGTGGTGGTGTTAGTCTGATATTCAGGACTTAATCCACCGAAATAGCGTGTCATAGGTACGCCTTCATATTCCCAGTGTTTCTTTTGGCCTATACTTCGCGCCTGTGGGGTTGGTACAGGAATCCATCCCATTCCGTGACAACCGATTGTCATGGCATAGCGGTTGGCAGGAGCGAGGGTTTTAACATCATTCAAAATGGAAGTAATGCCCGTGGCCGTAGTGAAAGCGGGGTTATGATAAATTTTCAGGGGTTTGCGTATGCATTTGCCATTATCATATGCCAACTCAAAGAGTACTGCTTCAGTGGGCGAAGTACAGAAGAACACTACAACCCTTTCGTTCTTGAGTATGTTTCGTTGTACTACATTCTCAAAGTCCGATATATTGGTTTCGAAGTAAGATTTAAGATTGCTGGACCATGGAAGATACATGAGTACGGTCTGATCTGTTTTTACAGGCCAATCCTCTTGTTCGCATGATGTAAATGCCAAGGGAATGATTAACAGTATAAGGAGCAAAAAACGTTTCATTACTTTCAGTGGGCAGGTCATTATCTTCTTTCTTTTTATAACAATACATTTGCCTTTCAGATACAAACGTAAGAAATATTTCTCTAATAAAGAAAATATAGGGAGAGAATGTGGGTTACTATTCTATTTATTCATTTATATTTGCTGTTCCTATACAAGTTTCCCACAAATCAGGAGGTATAAAGATATGAAAACAGATAAAGAGAAAATGCTGGCAGGTGAACCCTATCTGGCTTTTTGTAACGAGTTGGTAGAAGATCGTGCCCGGGCAAAAGACGTTTTGTTTGAATACAACAATTTGCGTCCGTCGGACATGGAAAGACGTACTGAAATACTGAAGCAATTCTTGGGTGCTACCGGAAAGCAATTGCTGGTCGAACAACCCTTCCGTTGCGATTATGGCTATAATATTCGTGTCGGCGAGAATTTTTATGCCAATATGGGATGTACGATATTAGATGAGGCTTTGGTGACTTTTGGAGATAATGTACTGTTGGCTCCTAATGTGAGTATTTATACGGCAGGACATGCTGTAAATGTGACACGGCGCATAGCCGGTTGGGAGTATGCCTGTCCGGTAGCAATAGGGCATAATGTGTGGATTGGTGGTAATGTAGTGATACTTCCGGGAGTTTCGATTGGCGATAATAGCATAATAGGTGCCGGAAGTGTGGTGACAAAGAATATTCCCGCCAATGCCGTTGCTGTGGGAAATCCCTGTAAAGTGATTCGGGAACTTACCGAAGACGAACTGAAATAAAATACTTTAGATAAAACGGAATATGAAGAAACATTTTTTACTTGCAGCTGGTCTGTTTATGACATTTGCTGTGCAATATCAAACAATTATGGCACAAAGTCTTGAAAAGATGAATTGGTTTAATGAACCTGATAAATGGGAGATACGGGATGCACGTACTTTCTCAATGATAGTCCCTCCGAAAACGGATTATTGGAGAATATCCCATTATGGTTTTACAGTAGATGATGCACCTTTTTACTATGCTCTTTACGGTGGGGAGTTTGAAGCGAAAGTTAAAATAACGGGAAACTATGTGACTACTTTTGACCAAATGGGACTGATGATTCGTGTGGATCATGAGAACTGGATAAAAGCAGGTGTGGAGTATGTGAATGGTAAACAGAATGTGAGTGCTGTGGTGACACATAAAACAAGTGACTGGAGTGTGGTAGAGTTGGATAAAGCTCCTCGTTCTATCTGGATAAAAGCTGTCAGAAAGCTGGATGCCGTAGAAATATTCTTCTCATTGGATGATAAGAAGTATACGATGATGCGTACCTGTTGGTTACAAGATAACTGTCCGGTAATGGTAGGATTAATGGGAGCATGTCCTGATGGTACGGGATTTGAAGCTATCTTTGAAGATTTTCAGGTGAAACAATTGCCTGATACACGTCGGTTGGAATGGGCAAAGAAGCAAAAGTAAAACTTCAATTATGTTTCACCATAGAGAGTAGTACGAAGGAGTAATTGTATCAAAACTGTTTTATGCTTTCATGGGTACACAGGATGGAATGGATGATCCGTTGTCATCCGTTTCATCCTGTGTGCCATAGAAGATACTTTATTTCCGGAGCTTTATTTCCGGCACAAGTATAAATCGAGTGTCCGGGAAGTATTTTTCCATATATTTTCTGATAAAGCTTTGCGTATCCTCTTGTATTGTTTTATCTTCTACTGTGGGATACAGATTATACATCACAGTATCAAGACGGATCCCCCGGTTACGTATGGCTTCAAAGCTGAGTAATGTGTGGTTGATGCTTCCCAACTTGCCAGAGGTAACAAAAATGAGCGGGTAACCCTTTTGGGCTACATAGTCGATCGTCAGCAACTCTTCGGTCAACGGCACCATCAGTCCGCCGGCACCTTCGAGCAGAACAATGTCATAACGGTGGCTGAGTTCGGCGGTGGCTTGTTCCATCTTGTTGAAGTTTATGGGGCGCTTGTCCAATTGCGAGGCAAGATGCGGCGAAGCCGGATAGGAGAAAATCTCCGGCATAGTGAGTCCTTCACGATCTTCTTCGGTATGAGGAATTCCCATGATACGGCGGTGCAGGTCAATATCTTCGGAATAACCTACATTGCCGGTCTGAATAAATTTCTGGGTAATAGTACGCTTTCCGTTCTTATTGAGTTCGCGGGCCAGGAAACCGGTGGCATAGCTCTTTCCGGCATCAGTGTCAATGCCGGATACAAAAAATACATTCTGTTTCATTGTTTCTTCTTTTTTGCGATGATATAAATAGGGTGATAAGTAAGTGTCACGGAGTGGTTGTTACCGGATTGGCGGGGATAGTCCTCGCAGAAGCGGTTTAGTTCGCGCCGTGTCCAATGGTGTTTACCGGTACCCGTAACTCCTGTTTCTTTCAGATGATAGAGTACTTGCAGCGGAGTGGTGAAAGTACGGGGAAGTACCTCTTCTTCTGCATAAATGATATCGTACATAGGGGCGAGCGAAGCCTTCAGGTCGCGGAGCGAACGGTAGGTAAGTCCGTGACCGGTGGTACTACGTATCTCTTCCATGTTCTTTTGCCCGAAAGTGGTGAAAGCGAAATACCCGTTTCTACTCAGATAGTCCGTGCAACGGTGAAAAAAGTGTTCCGGGTTTTCAAACCATTGAAGGGTAGAACAGGAGGTGATAAGTTCCGTATCTTCGGGAAATGCGAGTGTTTCGGCATCTCCGGCAAGGAAGCCTACGCCCCGATTGAGCAGGTCCTCACAGCAGGTCTGCATGTCGTGGCAGATATCATTCAGGAGAAGTTGCTTCGGTTGCAGGGTATGATAGAGCAGCCGGGAGTAATTGCCTGTGCCGCAACCAAATTCTACCACTTTCCCCAACGGGGTCGGAGGGAGATATTGCTGTAAGAGGTGGATCATTTTTTCGGCTATTTGTTGCTGTATATTTGCTTCCCGCGTATAAGTACCGATTGCTTTAGAGAAACGTTCGGCTATCAGATTCTTGTCCATATTCATTTCAGGTATTGCGTAAAGAGTGATTCGTCATAATGAGCTTCGTTACCATGGAGGATAGAAGCGGAAGTCTCTTCCCAGGCAGTATGTTGATTGGCGGGAGGGAAGATACGGTCGTTTTCACCGATGATGGCTTTTTTCCAGGAGAAACTGGCAGGAGGAAGTTCCCGATATTGCCGGGCAATGGCGGCGAGTTCCTCTTTCAGGTCTTCTGCTGACCGTTGGGGAGTAATGTGGCGGAAGCTGTCAAAAGCACTTCCATTGGCGCACATCCGGCGCTGGAATTTCCGAAGGGATACTTCGTTCAAACCCTCTAATGTTCCTTCAAAAATGGCGGGAGGAATACCCCGTTTCTCGTCGATAGGGAAGGGGGTACCGTTGATCGCGACACTGCCGTTGACAGGAAGTGCAATGCGTGAGAGTACTTGTGAGGCCGCCCAGACTCCCATAGACCATGCCACAACGTCGATATGGGAGTAACGGGCTGCCGAGGAAGTGTCGAAATCGAGTGTATGATAATCGTAGCAAATCATAAAATCGCTTTCACGGGGTGTATATTGTATGAAAGGGCGTTCATCCATTCCCCAGCCTGCGAAGAACAGGAGAAGGCGATCTTGTTTCTGATTTGTTGACGTATGGATATATTGGTTCATAGGTAGATGCGATACTTAAAATAATGTTGTGTAATATTACTATTGTTGCACTGTTCGGAATACTAAAGTTTATCTCTGTAATGCGCTGATTATTAAAGGGTTTACGGAACGCTTTTCTCCCCGGAGCCGAACAGCCTGCTCCCCGGAGCCGAAGAACCTCTTCCCCGGAGTCGGGCTACCTCCTCCCCGGAGCCGGGCAAGGCGTACGGCTTTGGGAGAAAACTGTATGTAAAATAATGCGACTCTGTTTGAGGTGGATTCCATATCGTTTAAAGTTATATATTCAGACAAAACGGGAGTAACAGTTGGCATCTTAGCATCTTCTTTTTGAGGAAAATTTAAACAGGCTTTTCGTCTTTTGATATTTCATTTATTAATTTCTCCATTTCACTTTCCCTGATCTCTGCCGTCAGCGAGAACCGGATACGTGAGGTACCTTCCGGTACCGTAGGCGGGCGTACGGGCAAAGCATAGAATCCTTTGCGTTGTAGTTCTTCCGCCTTCCGGATGGCCACACAGCTTTCTCCTGTTATCAACGGCACGATGTGGCTGGTTGAAGGGCAGTCATATCCTTTGTTTTTCAGGGCTTCCCTGAGTTGGTTACTAAGGAACCGCAGGGCTTCACGTCTTTGCCAGAAGCCTGCCAGACGTTCCAGCATGAAGGAGGTCCACTGTACTGTCACTGGAGGCAATGCCGTGGTGAAGATGAAAGTACGCATCTTGTTAATAAGGTATTCCCGTATCACTTTCCGGCAGACGATATAGGCTCCTGCCGAAGCTAACGCCTTACCGAATGTACCTACCAGAAAGTCGATATCGTTGATGCAATCCTGCTCTTCTGCACATCCCAGTCCTCTCTGTCCGCGTACTCCGAAGGCATGAGCCTCATCTACATACAACAGTACATTGGGATATTGTTTTTTCAAACGAACCAGTTCCCGGAGATCGGCTTCGTCACCATCCATACTAAAGATACTTTCGGTGACGACAATGATGCGTTCGTATTCCGAATGATTCACTTGCAACAGACGTTCCAACTGGTTGTATTCATTGTGTCGGTATCGGATACATTTTGCTGCCGATAGGCGTATGCCGTCTATCAGGCTGGCATGTACCAGTTTGTCTGCCAGGATGAGCGTGTGTGTATTGCTCACTGCCGGCAGAATACCTGTATTGGCATGATATCCGCTGTTGAATGTCAATGCCGCTTCGGTACCAAAGTCATCGGCAAGTTGCTGCTCCAACCGATCATAAATACTGAAGTTCCCCGTCAGTAGACGTGAAGAGGAGGAGGTAGGCAAAAAAGTCTCCGTGGTCAGGGTTTCCCGGAACTCCTGGCGCAGTTTTCTATCGTTTGCCAATCCTAAATAGTCGTTTGAAGAGAGATTCAGCATCCGCTGCCCGTCTACAATAACATTTCTGCCTTCGTGTGTAATGGCAGGAAGCTTTCGTAGATTGCTTTTCTCTTTCAGTTCCTGCAACTCTTGTTGCATCTGCTCGATGGTGGTCATAATTCTTTAACTTATTTATTAATTAGTAGTAAGTAGTCAAGTAGTTAAGTAGTCAAGTAGAAATGACTCGTTTAATGTATTCTACTTACTACTTAACTACTTACTACTTAACTACTCAATTACTCATTATTGTTATAACTCCACTCGTAAGTTTACTTAATTGTTCCGGCGTGATGATAAACGGGGGCATGAGGTATACCAACTTTCCGAAAGGACGCACCCAGATACCCTCTTCAACAAACCTCCGTTGCATGTATGCCATGTCTACCGGCTGATGTGTTTCAATAACCCCGATAGCACCCAATACCCGTATATCTGCTACGGTCGGAAGTGAACGTGCCGGAGCCAGTTCCCGCTTCAGTTGCTCTTCGATACGGTATACATTTTCCTGCCAACCGGACTCTAATAACAGGCGTACCGAAGCACAAGCTACGGCACAAGCCAGCGGATTCCCCATAAACGTAGGGCCGTGCATAAAAGCTCCCGGTGCATGATTGGAAATCATATCCGCCACTTCATTGGTTGCCAATACGGCAGACAGTGTCATATATCCTCCGGTCAGTGCTTTGCCGATGCACATGATATCCGGTTCTACTCCGGCATGTTCCCAGGCAAAGAGCTTTCCTGTACGTCCGAAGCCGGTAGCTATTTCATCAAAGATAAGTAACAGATTGTGCTCACGGCAAAGTTTAGCTGCCTCCTGTAAATACCGGGGATGGTAAAACCACATACCGCCTGCCCCCTGTACAATCGGTTCGAGGATAAGTGCGGCGAGCTCGTCAGAACGTGTTTCTATCAGTTCTTTCAGAGGGAGAATATCTTCCGGATTCCACTCGCCATCAAAACGTGAGGTGGGTTGAGGTACAAAATAACGTACCGGCAGTGCTGATCCGAACAGCGAGTGCATCCCTGTTACGGGGTCACAAACAGACATTGCATTCCATGTATCACCATGATATCCGCTGCGTATGGTAACGAAATTATTCTTTTCTGTCTTCCCGGCGGCATACCAGTATTGTACGGCCATTTTCAGTGCTACTTCTACTGCCACCGATCCGGAGTCTGCATAGAATATCTTCTGCATCGAAGGAGGAACCAGAGGGAGCAACAGCTTTCCCAATTCAATGGCCGGATCGTGTGTCAGTCCGCCAAACATTACGTGCGACATTTTCTCCAACTGCTCCCGTACTGCTTCATTCAATACCGGATGATTGTATCCATGTATCGTACACCACCACGACGACATTCCTTCTACAAGCACCCGCCCGTCACTCAGCGTAATCGTAGCCCCTTCTGCCCGTTCTACCTTATATACCGGCAATGGATTCGTGGTCGAAGTATAGGGATGCCACAAATGTTCCCGATCGAACTCGTCCCCTATTTCTTTCCTTCTCCCTTCTCCCATCTCCCTTCTCCCATCTTTTATCTCGTATCCTGCTGCACAAATCATCTGCTTGTCTTCCGAAACTTTTGAGCCGAGTGTAGTTAGTAGATCTCCCACGATAGCCGAATTGATACCGATATGTAAAGCCCGTTTCATAGTTTCCGGAGAGAGTTGTGAACGTCCTCCGGCAAAGCGCAGATAGGCTGTCGGGTTGATAAAACGGAAAAGTGCAATAGCGGTCAATACCTCTTCTTCTGTCAGCGGTGTTGCGTGTTCCAGTGGGGTACCAGGGATCGGGCTGAGTAGGTTGATCGGGATGGACTGTACCCCAAGTTCCCGGAGGGTGAAAGCAAATTCAATACGCTGTTCCAGTGTCTCTCCCATACCGATAATGCCGCCGCAGCAGATATCCATACCTACCCGGCGTGCAGCATTGAGTGTAGCCAGTTTCTGCTCTTGCGTATGCGTAGAGCAAAGTTTCGGAAAATAGGAAGGCGCTGTTTCCAGGTTGCAGTGATAACGGGTGATACCTGCGTCGTAGAGTACCTGTAATTCATCTTCTTCGAGGAGCCCTAAGGAGGCGCATAGCTGAATGGAAGTATGCCTGCGCATGTAGCGGGTGGAATCACGGAGTTGAATAAGTTGTTTCGGGGAGGGTTTTCGTCCGCTGGTGACGAGTGAGAACCGGGCTATGCCCTGTGCTTCGTTGTATTGTGCCTGTCGGAGGCATTCATCTTTACTGACGAGGTCGTAGACCTCAGCTTTTGTCTGGTAATGGGAGGATTGTGCACACCATTTACAGTTTTCCGGGCAACGTCCGGACTTGGCATTAATGATGGAACATATGTCGAATTCGCGCTGTGCACGGGCGACGGTAATCTCATGGGCAGCCGCATATAGCGCTTCCCTGTCGGCTGTATTAGCCAGCCAGGCTGCTTGTTCGGGCGTGATATCAACGCCTTGCAGCACCTGGTCTTTAAGTTCTTCAAGTGTCATAAATGTATGATAAGGGATAGTTTGAGCAGCTTTTTGCTTGGCGAGCGAACGTTCCGTCACATTGAGATGCAACTGTCCGATGGTTACCTGGTGTCCCAGGCTGGCAAAGGCAGCATATCCCTTCCGGCTCCAACAGCGGAATCGGATGGCAGGTCTATGGATCGGACGGTTCGTTTTCATTCTTTTTTCAGGTTTTGAACGGGGCAAATGTACAAAGAAATTTTGAGTATGTGAACATAAAGACCTATCTTTGCGTACTACTAATGTCATACTTAGAATAATAGCCTTATGATTGATTTAAGCCGTAAACTCCCCATCGGGATACAGACTTTCGAGAAGTTGCGTAAAGAGGGATATCTCTATGTGGATAAGACTGCGCTTGTCTGGCAGATGGTAAGTACCAGTACTCCTTATTTTCTGAGCCGTCCCCGCCGCTTCGGGAAAAGTTTGTTGCTGTCTACTTTCGAGGCTTATTTTGAGGGGAAGAAAGAACTTTTCGAGGGGTTGGCTATCGAAGATTTGGAGCAAGAGTGGGTCACTTACCCTGTGCTGCACCTCGACTTGAATGCCCGAAAATATGAGACCCCTTTCGACTTGGTAGCCATGCTCAACCAGCATCTCGAAAAATGGGAGCTGCTTTATGGTAACGAGAAGCAGGAACGTAGTCCAGAAGAACGTTTTGCTTATGTCATAGAACGTGCAAGCATATTAACCGGGCGCAATGTCGTTGTCCTGATAGACGAATACGACAAGCCCTTGCTTCAGGCCATGCAGAATGAGGCTTTGCTGGATGAGTATCGCACGACCCTGAAAGCTTTTTATGGCGTACTGAAAAGCTCCGATCGTCACCTGCGTTTCGCTTTCCTTACCGGAGTGACCAAATTTGCCCAGGTAAGTGTATTCAGTGATTTGAACCAATTGCAGGATATCAGTCTGTGGTATGATTATGCTACTGTTTGTGGTATTACCCGGGAAGAGTTAATTTCGACTTTCCATCCTGAGCTGGAAGTGCTGGGCAGAGCTAACGATACCACTTATGAAGAAACGGTGGATGAGATGACCCGGATGTATGATGGTTATCATTTTCATCCTGCGGGAGAGGGCGTTTTCAATCCGTTTAGTGTACTCAATGCGCTGAAAGCAAAAGAATTTAATGATTATTGGTTCCAGACCGGGACACCTACTTTTCTCGTTGAACTGCTTAAAAAGAGCGACTACGATCTTCGCATTTTGATTGATGGCGTGGAAGCATCTTCTACCGCTTTTACCGAATATCGGGTAGAGGCACGTAATCCTATCCCATTAATCTACCAGAGTGGATACCTCACGATAAAAGAGTATGATAAGCGTTTCAAAATGTATCGCCTGGCTTTTCCGAATGATGAAGTGAAGTACGGTTTTATGAATTTCATATTGCCTTTCTATACACCAATACCGGACGGAGAACGACGTTTCTACATTGGCAAGTTCATCAAGGAACTACAGGCAGGTGATGTAGCAGCTTTCCTCACTCGTCTTCAATCGTTTTTTGCCGATTTCCCTTATGAGTTGAACGAAAACAAAGAACGCCATTATCAGGTTGTGTTTTATTTGGTGTTCAAGTTGATGGGGCAGTTCACCGAGGCAGAAGTACGTAGTGCCCGTGGAAGGGCGGATGCTGTGGTAAAGACTCCCGATCAGATTTATGTCTTTGAGTTTAAGCTGAATGGCACGGCAGAACAAGCCTTACAGCAGATTGATGACAGGGGCTATCTGATACCTTATCTGGCGGATGGGCGTGAAATAGTGAAGGTGGGAGTAGAGTTCAGTGCCGAAACACGAAATATCAGTCGTTGGCTGGTGGAGTAGCTGTTGCCAGATTATCATTTAGTGCTTTTTCCTGTATTGCTTCTTCAGATAAAAATTGAATCCTGCATATACCTGCAGTGTACCAAAGCCATTGTTCAGTGAGAAATTATTCCGGTAGTAATCATAGGTTCTGCCCACAAAGGAGGTCCCAGCAAAATATTTGCTGTTGTTGTAAACTACCCCTGCACGTAGTATGAAATCTATGTTGAAGTTTTGGTACCAGTCGTTTGTTTCTGTTTGTACTTTCTCAATCCGTGAGGTTTTGTAGGCTATGGCAGGTGTCAGTGAGAGGCAGGCGAGCCAGTTGCGTGCAAACACCCAGTTGTAGGCATAACCGAGAGTGAGACTGATATTTGTGTATTTGATGTGTTCCACTCTCATATCTTCATTCAGGCTTTCCTGGATAGTTTGCGGCAGTTTGGCAGAATCGAAGTTCAGATGATGCGTGGAGATAGAAAAGCCTGCAATCATCGACCCGGCACTACGCCTTTGGTTAGTGCTTTGACTGAAAGCTGCCGGATAGGAAAAACGGCGATAGTTGAATACGTAAAATGCATTCAGCCCTTTTATATCTACTTTCAATCCGTCAAAACTTTCGGAGTAATTGTCGGGTACGTCATCAAAGCCGTCTGCTTTATGTATTCGGTAGTCGTTGCCGGTGCGGCGATAGAAAATATCCACCCCTAATTTGGCACTGTAAAGACTTAAGTCAAACTCGGTCCCTTTTCTTTTTCCTTTTTGTTTGCCGTAAAGCCCGTCGGTATCTATGGACCATCCCAGGAATATCCAGCGCCAACCGAAGTAGGGACCTATTTTATTACGAGGGTTGGGAGAGAACCGTAACCGTTGTGACTGAGGAGTACTACTGCTTAGACTATAATATTCGTAGTTGGTGAAATGGTCCAGCATCAGTGCATAGTTGTAACGGTTTGGGCTGATATAAGTAGTATCGATGTCACTGGGGTTGAACAGATAGTTGAAAGCTCTTATAAATCCGTTGGGACGTTTGGCTGTCTCCACACTGTCCTGCATGACGATATTGCTCTCTTCATTCTGAGCGAACAAAGAAAGAGGCAATATCACCAACAGACAAATTACAAGTTTTTTCATACTATTTTAATAAGTAGTTAGAATTTAGTAGTAAGTAGTTAGAATCCTTTCGGAATGACAACGCTGATATGCTGCATAGATTCTGACTACTGACTACTAACTACTGACTTCTAACCTCATTATTCGCGAAATTAATATTTCCTTCCCGTTTGTGCAATCTTCCTTTAAATTTTGTTTCGTATCTTAAACAAAACAAGGCTATGTGATGTTAGATACCTCACGTAAATAAATCCTAAACCACAAGAAAATATGAGAATCAATCTACGTCTATTAGTAGCGTTTCTGGCCTTTGTTGTATCTGTATCGTTGCAGGCGGCCGTACAACAGGAGAAACGTATTTCGGGTACCGTAATATCCGACGGAGAACCATTACCCGGTGTTTCCGTACAGGTAAAAGGTGCCACTACCGGTACCATTACCGATATCGATGGAAAATATTCTATATCTGCCCCTGCCGATGGGATACTTGTTTTCCGTTTTGTAGGGTTAAAGACGGCAGAGAAGCCTGTGAACGGACGGAGTACCATTGATGTTACTCTTGAATCCGACAGTAAGGAACTGGACGAAGTCATGGTAGTAGCTTATGCCACAGCCAAAAAGTATAGCTTTACCGGAGCCGCTTCTACTGTAAAAGGAGATGAGATAGCCAAACTACAGGTAGCCAGTGTTTCGCGTGCTCTTGAAGGTACTGTTTCCGGTGTGCAGGCAAGTGCTTCCAGCGGGCAACCCGGTACAGATGCCGAGATACGTATCCGTGGTATCGGGTCTATCAATGCTTCCAGTGCACCGCTTTATGTAGTGGATGGTGTGCCTTTTGATGGTTCCGTCAACGCTATCAATCCGGATGATATTGCCTCCATGACAGTGCTGAAAGATGCTGCTTCGGCTGCTCTTTACGGTTCGCGTGGTGCCAATGGAGTCATTATTATCACCACTAAACAGGGGCAAACAGACTCTAAAACAACCGTCAATGTAAAAGCCTCCTTCGGTGGTTCCAATCGTGCCGTACGTGATTATGACCGTATAGGTACCAATGATTATTTCCAGCTCTATTGGGAAGCCTTGCGCAATCAATATGCCAAGGATACGCAGAACTATACTCCTGCTACAGCCGCCGCACAGGCTTCAAAAGATCTGGTAACCAAACTTATGGGGGATGGTCCCAACCCCTATGGACCCAATTATTCACAACCTGTAGGCACGGATGGTAAACTTGTAGACGGTGCTACCCCTCTGTGGGATTTTGATTGGAGTAATGCTATGGAACAGCAAGCCTTGCGTACGGAGCTTAATCTCAATGTATCCGGAGGCGGACAGAAGAATCAGTATTTCTTCTCTGCCGGTTATCTGAATGATAAGGGTATTGCCCTCGAATCCGGGTATCAGCGTTTCAACCTGCGTTCCAATATCACCAGTGAAATGACCTCCTGGCTGAAAGGTGGTGTTAACATGAGTTTTGCGCATTCCATGCAGAACTATCCGGTGTCTTCGGATACCAAAACCAGTAATGTTATCAATGCAGGGCGTACGATGCCCGGTTTCTATCCCATTTACGAGGTAAACCCCAATGATGGAAGTATCATTTATAAAGACGGAAGTCCTGTTCCTGATTTCGGGCCCTATCGTCCTTCCGGTTCTATGGCAAACTGGAACCTGCCCGCTACTCTTCCGCTTGATAAGTCCGAACGGATGAAAGATGAGTTTTCGGGACGTACTTTTCTGGAAGTTACCTTTATTCCAGGTTTGAAGTTCAAGACGAGTTTTAACTTCGACCTTATCAATTACAATTCACTCGATTTCACAAATTCCCTTATCGGTCCTTCGGTCACTACCGGAGGTGGCTCAAGTCGTGTCAACACCCGTACTTTCTCCTGGACGTGGAACAATATTGCGACTTATGATAAGACGATTGGTGAGCACCACTTCAATATACTTGTTGGGCAGGAAGCCTATTCCTACCGTTATGATGAACTTTCTGCTTCCCGTACGAAAATGGCGTTACCTAATATGCCCGAACTGGTAGTTGGTTCGCAACTCACCGGAGGTTCCGGTTACCGGATTGATTATGCCCTGGTGGGTTATTTCTCTCAGTTCCTGTATGATTACCAGGATAAATACTTCTTCTCCGCCTCTTACCGCCGTGACGGTTCTTCCCGTTTTGCACCGGAGACCCGCTGGGGTAATTTCTGGTCGGTAGGAGCTTCCTGGCGTATCGATCGTGAAGACTTCATGGTTTCTACTTCCGATTGGCTTTCGGCTTTGACTTTAAAAGCCAGTTACGGAGCACAGGGAAATGATAACTTAGGTACTTACTATGCCAGCAAAGGGCTTTATGCCATTGTATCCAACCTGGGGGAGAATGCACTTGTATCCGATCGCATTGCCACTCCGAAACTGAAGTGGGAAACCAATCTCAACTTCAATGTGGGTGTGGACTTCTCTTTATGGAACAATCGTGTATCCGGTTCGTTCGATTTCTTCCAGCGCCGTTCCAAAGACTTGCTCTATTCACGCCCTGTAGCTCCTTCTATGGGATATAGTTCGGTTGATGGGAATGTGGGGGCACTGAAAAATACCGGTATTGAACTGACGCTGAATGGTACGGTGATCCATACAGAGGATTTCATGTGGAAACTTGGTTTCAACCTGACACATTACAAGAACGTAGTCACCGAACTACCTTTGAAAGACATGCCTCCGGTAGGGGTAAACAAGTTAAAAGAGGGGCGTTCCGTCTATGATTTCTATACGAAGGAATGGGCTGGGGTAGACCCGGAAAACGGAGATCCGTTGTGGTATATGGATATACTCGATAAGGATGAAAATGTGATAGGTCGCGGGACAACGAATGCGTATAAAGATGCTACTGATTATTATGTCAATAAGTCATCTTTGCCCAAGATATATGGTGGTTTCAATACAGCATTCTCTTATAAAGGCATCGAGCTTTCGGCGATCTTTGCCTATAGCGTAGGTGGGTATATCATGAATCGTGATATCACTATGATTCTGCACAATGGTAGTGCCGAAGGTCGTTCATGGTCAAAAGAGATATTAGATCGCTGGACACCGGAAAATCGATATACGGATGTTCCGGCATTGGGTACTACTTCCAATAACTGGACTTCCTACTCTACACGTTTCTTGCAGAACAATTCCTATATGAGGCTGAAGAACCTTACCCTCTCTTACACATTACCGAAACAACTCGTCAACCGGGCGTCGTTGAGTAATGTACAGGTTTTTGTACAAAGCGATAACTTGTTTACTATTCATCGTAATCAGGGGCTCGATCCGGAACAAGGTATTACCGGACTGACCTATTATCGTTATCCTGCAATGAGAACTTTCTCGGGAGGAGTGAATGTAACGTTTTAGGATTCTAACTCCCAACTCCCAACTACTTACTACTAACTAATTTATAGTTTATGAAAAAATATATCTATCCTTATATGGCCTTCCTGCTTTTATTGGCGGGATGTAGTGGTGACTTTCTTGATAAAGAACCTACGGACTCTGTTAGTTCCGATGAGGTTGGAGTACCCGGTAATGCCGAACGATTGTTTAATGGTGCCTGGTATAATCTGTTTGAATATGGCACAACCTATGCCAATATTGGTTATCGTGCTCTTCAGTGCCAGGACGATATGATGGCGGATGATGTCGTTTCCCGCCCTGCTTATGGGTTTAATTCATCTTATCAGTTCAATGATATAGCAATACCGAACAATAGCCGAACCTCTTTTGCCTGGTATCTCATTTATAAAACGATTGATAACTGTAACACCGCCATTGCTATTGATGGTGATTCGGAAGAATTTTTTCAGGCAAAAGGACAGGCACTTGCTTTGCGGGCGTTTTGTTACCTTCATCTGGCGCAACACTATCAGTTCACTTACCTGAAAGATCCCACTGCTCCCTGTGTACCTATCTATACAGAGCCCACTACAAGTGAAACGGCGCCTAAAGCGAAATCTACTGTAGCCCAGGTGTATCAGCGCGTTTTTGATGATCTTAACCTGGCACAAAGTTATTTGAAGAACTATACCCGCAAAGGGGATGGACAGAAATTCAAGCCGAATACCAATGTTGTCAATGGGCTGCTTGCCCGTGCCTATCTGTTGACCGGACAATGGGAGGAGGCAGCAAAGGCAGCCGTCGCTGCCCGTCAGGGATATTCGCTGATGACAACGACTGCCGAATACGAAGGATTCAATAATGTATCTAATAAAGAATGGATCTGGGGGCATCCGCAGACACTTGCACAATCCGATGCTTCCTATAACTTTTATTACCTGGACGCAACCTATGTAGGTGCTTACAGTAGTTTTATGGCCGACCCTCATTTCAGGGATACATTCTCCGAAGGAGATATTCGTTTGGGATTATTCCAGTGGATGCGTGAGGGGTATTTAGGTTATAAAAAGTTCCATATGCGTGCAGATGATACTGCCGATATCGTGTTGATGCGTGCCTCCGAGATGCTTCTGATAGAGGCTGAAGCCCTTGCCCGTGAAGGTTTCCCGGAGAAAGCGGTAATACCATTAAATGAATTGCGCCATGCCCGCGGATTGGATGACTATGACTTAACAGGTAAATCACAGGACGATGTTGTCAATGAGATCCTGATGGAGCGCCGTCGTGAACTTTGGGGAGAGGGTTTCAGTATTACAGATATCTTACGTACACAGCAATCTGTGAAGCGTGTTGCACTTTCCGTTGAAGAGCAGGCGCAGCAAGTAGATGCCTGGCAGGAAGGAGGAGGATTTGCCAAACGTACTCCGTTAGGACATTGGTTCCTTACATTCTCCGGAGGAGATGCATTTGTGCCAAACAGTATCAACTATCTGTATGCTATCCCGAAAGCTGAGATCGATGCCAATCCGAATTTGTAGGCTTTCGGATGCTTCCCGCACGGGGAGGTACGACAAGCGATGATTAATTATTGAAACGCAGATGATCGCAGATTTTCGCAAAGAATATAAAGAGAAAGAACAACTGTCTCTTAATTTGCGTTAATCTGCGATCATTTGCGTTTCAATAAAACGCTGTTATAGTATGAATTAACTACTTAAACAAATAACTTGTGAAACTCTGTGGTGAAATATATTCATTACTTTTCAGCCAACAACCATGTCCACTTATGCCAGACACTTTCCAAAGGTCCTTGTTTATGTTTGGATAGCCACCATTTACAGAACCGGACTTGCAGTAAGAAAAGGACAATACCGATAATCAGACTGACTGTATAGCCGCAGTAAGGAGCCAGGTAAAATCCGAACGGAAAATAAATGATAGCTCCCATGATAGATTGACTGATATAATTGGTAAGACTCATTTTTCCATAAAAACGTAGGTTTGTTACCGCCTTTCTGAATTTTTCTTTTTGATACAGGATCACAAAGGAGGCAACCAGGACAAACGTAAATGCAAACTTTTGCCACATATCAAAAGCAGTACCAACTGTCTGTTTGACAATGTCACTTTCGCTTTGCATAATCAACTCTTTTAGTGAATAGAGGGGGGCAAAACATATGGCAGCAACAATGAGCGTCTTAATCCAAAAACGAAGATGCGAGTCGGTGGTTACGAACAACTCTTTTCTGCCGATGTACAGGCCCATTAAGAAAAGTCCGGCTGTTTGCAGAAAACGTCCTGCTCCGATAGCCCAAAACAGACTGGCTTTTTGTCCCAGAGTGACATTACCTGCAATGAAATCCCAGAAGTTACCTGCTTGGGTATATTCGGCCACTTCCTGATACATTGCACCCACACCCAAATCGGGCAACGTGTATGACGGATCAAATAAACTCATCAGATAATGGTACCACTCAATGGGCTGTAACAGGAAAAAGATTGCTGTGATCAGAATAGCTTTATCACTCCATTTCCGCACTAAGAACAATACAATCCCCACAATAGAGAAAAGCAGTAATACATCTCCCGCAGGAAAGAATGCGGCGTTTATGGTAGCAAAACCAACTAATAATACTAACCTCCAAAGAAAGCGATAGCCAAAATCTTTTCCCTTCTTCTCTTGATTGTGGCATTGGATATAAAATGTAAATCCGAAAAGTAAAGCAAATATTGCGTAAGACTTTCCGGCAAAGAGTGAGAATACTACATTAAGTGTTCCGTTATCAAGAATGTTCAGCCATTCGGGCGAATCGGTCGGATAGACCGGGAATATAAAATGTTCTAAACTGTGTACCAATAAAATTGCCATTACGGCAAATCCTCTCAAGGCATCTATTACTTCAATACGTGGTGTTTTATTTACTGTGGGTTGCATACAATTGTTTCTGTTTTTCATTAACTTATGGTTGCAAACATAGTAATTAATTGTCATTCATCAGGTTCTTTTTGATAAATATTTATTTTCGAACAGTTTTTTCTATTCGTTCTCAGTTATCAAAACAATACTTATCGACTGATAATCGTCGTTGAAGGTTATGGATGGTAAAGAGTAAATGTGAATGTAATTTGTTGAATGACAGTGTAGTTAAATAATGTGTTCTTTATGCTGTAAAAGTACGTATTTAAGTGTGTGTTAAATACGTACTTTTATATAAGAAGAGTACGTACTCTTATCTATAAAAAGTACGTACTCTTGTCAGGCTAAAATTTGTGATTAAGAAACGCTGTTAATGTTGTTAATTTATTATTTCCAATGATTTCTTCGATACATAATAGCTATGCTTCATTCGATAAATGTATAGTTACCAAAAAAGCAATTATAAAGATCCTTTCAGAGGAAATATTAAGATGGTGTATGGATTCTTGATTTTATGTAATTGCTTGATTTATAACGAATATCAACCTCTTTTTCTTTTTTTTCTTGCCGAGCGGACTATTTCTTTTTTTATCCATAGATAATATCCTGTCAGGGGCAGGGTAGCACCCAACAGTGAAGCTATAAAACTCAGAATCCGGGTAAACATACCTCCCCAGCTACCAACATGTACAGAGAAAATCCATCCACGTATCTTGCCGGAATTATCCAGGTCTTTATAAAGTGTAGTCTCAGTTATTTCTCCATTTCTCGGATTAAAACTGTAACGGTCTGATGCACGTTGATTACCGAAGCGGTTGAAAGAGACATTTGCCGTACCGTTTGATACAGTGATTTGTTTATAATCGGGATTTTGAGCTTTCACTTGCTCGTATACTTTTTGCCACAAGGCATAAGGAGAAGGGAGAGGGGAGAATTGAGAAGGGAGAAGGGATTGTGTTTCGCCTTTTCTCTGGTTTCTTCCTTTTCTGTTCTCTCCTTCCTTCTCGCTTCTTTCTTTCTCTTGCATATCTCTCTTCTTTCCTTCTCCATTCTCCATTCTCAATTCTCCCTTCTCTTGCATTTCTACTCCGAATACTTTAAAGAATCCTGTGCGATACCAGGAGAAAGACCATGTCAGTCCGGTGAGAGACAACGCTAATAAGAAAATGAATGTGTATAGTCCTCCTGCTATATGCAAATCGTACCAGAATCTTTTCCAGCCTTTATTAACTGAAATCTTGAGGCTGTTTTTCAGAGCTTTGGTACTATGTGGAATCCAGATAATAATTCCGGATATCAGCACAAAGACAAACATCAACGTGCTGACGCCAATAATTATCTTACCCCAAAAGATACCTCCATCTGGTTTCATGCTATCCAGCAACCATCTGTGTAGCTTGAACATGGTAGTAAAAAACGGGGCACGTTCATATTTTCCTTTTATTTCACCTGTATACTGATCAATATATACAGACGCCCGTCTGGGTTTGGAGAGGTTGACCTGATATGCTTTTGCCGGATCGGATGAAATGCTGATCCCCGTCACTGATATACTATCAGGCAGAGTTGCTGCTACTTTCTGTGCCAGTTCTCCGGCGGGTAGGGGAGTCTCTTCTACCTTACTGACATAATAAAAGTCGTGCCGGCACAATTCCATAATTTCATTTTCGAAAACTAAAGCTGCTCCGGAGAAGCAGATGACAGTAATGATTAAGCCGAAAGGAATAGAAAGCCAGAGATGTATTTGGCGAAATATCTTCTTCATATATCTTCTTTAGTGAGGTCATGAAAGGAGCCTGCAACACATAAGGCTTGCAGGCTCTTCAATCTGTTATTTTATGCTACTATTTATTTTACTTTCAATCTACCAACACCGCTGACTTGTGTTGCTTCTACTGCTATACCCATTGTTGCGGTAGCATTTGTCGGGTCAATCTTGTAGATGGCAGGGTGGCCGGTAGTAGTTGTAACTGTGATATAAGTGAAACCGTTTTCTGTATACGGGGTATTACCGAAACCAGAGATCTGATCAGCTGATGGCAGGCCATCTACATAAGTAAGTTTTCCGGTTGTTCCTTTGTAAATAGCCAGTTGGTTGGCAACAAAATCTTCTTCACTTAAAGGACGGTCGTACATCAACATCAGGAAATAATCTCCTGTGAGGTGCCAGCAACGGAGGAAAGACTTCCCGCCGCTTTGTGCTTCAATGCTATAATAGTAGTTCGGATCAAATTCTTCTGTTCCGGCTTTGATACGTACCACTCCGGCATCCAGTGTAGTACGTTGACGGGCATCGCTCATTGTCTTGGCATAGCTGGGGGAGAATACATAGATATCGCCGTTATCTGCGCTCCAGATAGTCTGGTAGTACTGAGACTTCATACGGCCACAGGCATAGCTGATCTGTTCTGTTTTGATAAGCTTCTTGGTTGTAAGCGTCTCGTCATCAAAAATTGCTACCCAGCATTCGTTAGGGTATTGTGTCCACTGTAGTTCTCCTTTTTTATAGCTGCTACTGTTCGAACCACCATCTTCCGTTTTTACCAGATCTTCGTTACCCGGCAATATCCATTGACCCCCGTTGGCTTTTCCACCATATTGGCTCAAACCCATTGGAACTGCAGCACTATAGATTTTATTGTTATGTTCTAGGATACCTGCAAGTGTTACAAATTCGCCATTACCCAAAAAATTTTCTGACATGTATGCTTTATTCTGGGTATTATTGGTAGTATATGTTTCGGCTGCTACATCCAGATAAGACAACAAAAACATCTTTGGCAAATATCCATTCTCGTCAGCATATTCCGTAGGTCCGTCGCCGGTGGAAGAAGTCATGATATACTTGTCATAGATACCGTAGGTGGTAAATCTCTTGACGGCATATTCTCCTGAGCGTGCCTGTACCTCATAGTTGGCATTCATGAAATACGACCGGGTTGTGCCGGCATTTCCCTGATTGTATGTCAGCCCATACAGATATTGGTCTTTATAAAATACCCATTGGGTTGCTCCATCGTTCACAAGGCCATTATTTATAGTAGAAACAGTTCCTCCGTTTAAAGTTTCGGAAGTCAGCAGAACGTTAGTTGTATTTCCGGAGGCTGTGACAGAGGCTGCGATTACATATTCACCTTTGCCTACAGTACCTGCTCCATTACCCTGTTCATCATCTGAGCAGGCTGTCAATGTCAATCCGACCATTGCTGTTGCAAATAGTCCATTTAAAAAGAAGTTTTTCTTCATGTTATTTTTAATTTAAAACGAATTGTTGTTTATTTTTACCTAAGTCGTACTTTAAATTTAGTTCATACAATGATAGTGTTTTATTGAAACGCAAATGATCGCAGATTTTCGCAGATTAAATGGCTGCGCTATACTTGGCGATGATATGCTTTGCGTGAATCTGTGAGTTTCTGCGTTTCAATGATAGTATCATATAATTTTGAACCATTACTTATTGTTTTTTAGTTTCCAAAATGTATGCGAACCTTTCCATAGAATGCACGTCCGGCTTTTTGAAGGCTGAAGTTATCATACAATTTCTCGTTCGTGAAGTTACGGCACTCAAACGATATATTATACCGGCCATTCTGAAGGCTATATGAGAGTGCCAGATTGTGTGAGAATTGATTGGGTACCACATAATCACCTTTATTTGAACCAAGATTGGATGAATAATAAGTGAAACTATGCAAATACTGATTGTCATAAGACATGGTCAGTGTATTGCCTTTCTTCCAAAGATTCCGCCAGTAGAAGGATACATCCGAATCGGCAAACATATAGGGTAGGTTGGGCATACGTTCACCATAGGCAAGATTGGCTGCGCTACTGGAAATGGAGGTTTTCATGTTGTCACGTACATTCATTTGTGTGAAATTCCCTCCTATACTCAACCATTTTCCGAACCCATAACGGGCGGAGATGTTATATCCTTTTGTCAATACTTTGCCATAGTTGATATAAGTAGCGGCATATTTTCCTCCACTCAGATCTGCAATATTGCGTTGGATATAATCTTTTGTATTACGATATATCAACCCTCCGTCTATGTATACGGAATGCTTACCGAAAGTTTTATTATAACTCAGATTAAGGTTTAGGTTGTCGCTACTCTCCGGTTTGATGCCGATGTCTCCCATCTCCAGGTCTTCATCACCGAACATCTCTTCGATGGTGGGCAGACGGTAGGCTTTCTCATAAGATACCTTCACTTGTAAACCGGATAGAATGAAATAGGTACCTGCTGCCCCGTAACCCATGGAATTGATGCTACGGGTGGTACGTGCATATTTATCCTGGTTGGTAGTCGTAGCTATCGGACCTGCCACAAATTGGTCGTAGTATTTACCAAACACGGAGAGGTTCCATTTTTCAGATGGCATCAGGCGATAAGACAAGCCGGAAATATTTTTGCGGGTCTCTTTGGCAATGGCATCTTTTTGTTCTTCTTTGGCAAGCAGAGAGGTATTAGAGCGATGGAAGGTATTTAACACATGATTGAAAGTCAGCATATGAGCCTTGCCGATACGATAATTAAGGGTTAAAGTACCGTTCCAGTTATTGTTATCCGCTTTTGAATACTGATTGGATTGTTCTCCCGGTGAATTCAGTAACTTCTTATCTCCATACCAGTTGTACTTATACGAAGCGGTATCCACATTCGTTGTCATATTTTTGTTGTAATTGGCCGTTAACACAACATCCAGACCTCTTGTAAACAGGTTACGCTTGTTGTACTCCAACGAGGGCATCAGCGAATGTCCTTTACGATGCTTCTGCCCATATACAATCTCCTGACGTACGCCTGTCTGTATATCTTTGTACATATTGGAGTAGGTAAAACCAAACATCAGCCGATCTGCCCATTTCTTGTCTACTACTCCGAGTTTACCAATAACGGCTTCATTATGATAGGTATCGTTGAAACGCTTCACACGCACCTTCTTATCTCTGTCAATTCTGCCGGTTTCGAAATCTTCTACAGGAGAATCCACATAGTAGTCGTTATCCGAATAGTTCTGGAAAGCATTGATTTCATAAGTAAATCCGTTATTGAAAGTCTGTCCGAAGTTGGCGTATGACTTGTGAGTATTGAACGATCCGTAAGAATAAGATGCATCCAGAAACCAACGCTGGCGTTTTTTGTTGGTGACAATATTAATGACACCACCAATGGCGTCCGTACCAAAACCTACCGGCACTACACCTTTATATACTTCGATGCGATCGGCAAAGTTCACGGGGATATTATTCAATCCAAAAGAGCTTCCCACACCCTCCTGAGGTACACCATCAATAAATACCTTGACGTGCTTACCGCTGAAACCGTCAAGCATGAGTTGCATATCCGAACCTACACCACCCGATTCACGGAGTTTCATTCCCGGTGCTTTGGTTAGTGCGTCACTTAGATTCTTTGTGGTATTCTGAAGTTCCTTCGTATCTACTGCTACAGCATTAAATGCGGATCTTTTTATGCGGCTTACACCCGTGGAGGTCACTACTACTTCATCCAGTTCAGTAGTAGCCGGATTGATCATAATATTTAGTTTGTTTCTCTCGTCTTGTGTCAGTTCTACTTTTTTCTCTACTGTTTCAAAACCCACAGCAGACACAACCAATGTATAATGACCGGCCGGAGCCTTTAAGTGATAAATGCCCTTTTCGTTGGTGGTACAGCCAAAGGTGGTACCTTTTAAATAGACGGTGGCAAAGTCAATGGTTTCTTTGGTTTCGGTAGATATTATTTTCCCTGACAACATTGCTCTCTGTTTTTGTGCAGAAACAGAGAACAGGCAGGCAGTTATTAAAAATAAGAGAACCAGTTTAAATCTTTTTGCTTCCAATGTGCTTTTATTATTATTCATTTTTAAAACTTTGCAAAGGTCTTTATAATTTAAAGTCTGTACAATCGCTATGATTAGGTAATTTATATATGGCAAATATCGTGGATGTAATACGCTGCAATCACTATTTAGAGGTATATTACTTAAAATAGAATAAAATTGACTGAAGGATAACGAACTAATATATCAACCGATTATGCTATTACAGTTTAATGAAAGCTAAACTTTAGTTCTTTATATGTTTGACAACATATTCTTATTCATGGACGTTGACTTAATTTGTTGAATTATAGATATATAACTTTTGTGTATACAACGTGTGTGCGCACACATTATTGCTTATTAAGATTATTCATCTTACTTTTGTAGAAGAAAAATAGAGTTTAAGCTATTTATCCTATGAATAAAGAATCTTCAAATATTCGTATTATAGACATTGCCGAAATGGCAGGGGTATCCGTTGGTACGGTAGATCGGGTGATCCACAATCGTGGGCGTGTATCCGAAGAGAATGAGAAAAAAGTAAAGGCCATTCTTGAAAAGGCAAATTATCAACCCAATCTGATGGCACGTTCTCTCGCTTCCAAGAAACAATATCATTTTATTGCTATCACTCCCTCTTTTGAGCCGGGAGAGTATTGGGAAGCCATTTCCGAAGGGATAGATAAAGCCGCTTCCGAGACGGAACTTTATAATATCAATGTAACCAAGCTCTTTTTTGATCAGTACGATAATAGTACCTTTGATGTGATTGTACGCAATCTCTTTGATAAAGAAGAGATAGACGGAGTGCTGATTGCTACCTTGTTTACCGATTCTGTGAGTCGCCTTTCCCGTATGCTCGATATCAGAAATATCCCTTATGTCTATGTGGATTCCAATATCGCGGGTGAGCACCAATTGGCCTATTTTGGTACAGAATCTTTTGATGCAGGATTTATTGCCGCCAAGTTACTGACGAGTCAGATTGGTAATCAACCGGACATTCTGATATCCCGGATCATCCATAATGGTAAGAACGATTCCAATCAGGGGAGGAACCGTAAAGAAGGCTTTTTGCAATATCTGAACGAAAATGGATTTGGAGGAAAACTGCATGAGGTTGAGCTAAAGATTGCTGATTCTGAATATAATTTTGCAAAACTGGATAAGATATTTTATGATAACCCCCGGATAGAAGGAGCTGTTATATTCAATTCAACCTGTTACATCTTAGGGAATTATCTCAAAGAAAGAGAGTTGAAAAATATAAAACTGGTAGGATACGACTTGATTGATAAAAACACAGAATTACTCTCCGAGGGAGTGATTACTGCTTTGATAGCCCAACGTCCCGAACAACAAGGATATAACGGCATTAAGTCTTTGTGTAATCATCTTGTGTTGAAACAAAACCCTGAGAAAGTAAATCTGATGCCGATAGATATTCTCATTAAAGAGAATCTGAAATATTATTTGAACAATAAATTATAACTTAATAAAACAGAGAATCATGAACGAATTATTTAGTGTAAAAGACAAAGTTGTTGTAATCACCGGTGGTGCCGGTATTTTAGGTAAAGGTATTGCCGCTTATCTGGCAAAAGAAGGTGCTAAGATTATAATTCTTGATCGTAGTGAAGAAGCTGGAAATGCACTTGTACAGAGCATTAAAGCCGATGGAGGGGATGCAATGTTCCTTTATACTGATGTGATGAATAAGGAAGTACTTGAAGGGAATAAAGCTGAAATCATGAAAGCTTACGGACGCATTGACGTATTGCTGAATGCTGCCGGAGGAAATATGCCGGGAGCTACCATTGCACCGGATAAGACTTTCTTTGACCTTGAGATCGATGCTTTTAAAAAGGTGGTAGATTTGAATCTTTTCGGAACAGTTTTGCCTACGATGGTATTTGCCAGTATCATGGTTGATCAGAAGAAAGGTAGTATTGTAAACTTCTGTTCAGAATCGGCTCTTCGTCCGTTGACTCGCGTAGTAGGTTACGGAACGGCCAAAGCTGCTATCGCTAATTTTACTAAATATATGGCTGGCGAACTGGCTTTGAAATTTGGTGATGGCTTGCGCGTCAATGCTATTGCTCCGGGATTCTTCCTGACTGAACAGAATCGTACTCTGTTGACAAATCCCGATGGTTCTCTGACCGATCGTGCAAAGACTATCATTGCTCATACTCCGTTTGGCCGTTTTGGTGAACCGGAAGATTTGTACGGAACCATCCAGTATCTTATTAGTGATGCCTCTAAATTCGTAACCGGTACAGTAGCCGTTATTGATGGTGGCTTCGATGCTTTCTCCATTTAAGTTAGAAGTTGGGAGTTAGTAGTTAGAAGTTGGAATGAGAGTAATCTCAATCGTAAATCGTAAATTGTCAAATCGTAAATAAAAATAGTATGTATTTATGTGAACAAACTTGGCGCTGGTATGGTCCTAATGACCCTGTGAGTCTGTGGGATATAAAGCAGGCTGGTGCCACCGGAATAGTGAATGCCCTTCACCACATCCCTAACGGAGAAGTGTGGACAGTAGAAGAAATCATGAAGCGTAAGCAGATGATTGAGGAAGTGGGTCTTACCTGGTCGGTCGTTGAAAGTGTGCCTGTGCACGAACATATTAAGACCCAGACCGGTGATTACCTGAAATATATTGAGAATTATAAAGAAAGTATCCGTAATCTGGCTCAATGCGGTATTATGGTCGTTACTTACAACTTCATGCCTGTGCTTGACTGGACACGTACTGATCTTGCCTATACAATGCCCGATGGTTCTAAAGCACTTCGTTTTGAAAAGGCGGCTTTTGTAGCTTTTGACCTGTTCATCCTTAAACGCCCCAATGCTGAAAAGGATTATACAGATGAAGAGATAGCCAAGGCAAAAGCACGTTTCGAACAGATGAATGAAGACGATAAGAAACTTCTCGTTCGTAATATGATTGCCGGCCTTCCGGGTTCAGAAGAAAGTTTCACCGTTGAGCAGTTCCAGGAAGCTCTTGACAGATACAATGATATTGATGCCGAGAAACTTCGTTCCAACCTTATCTTCTTCCTGAAAGAGATAGCTCCGGTTGCCGATGAAGTGGGAGTGAAGCTGGTGATTCATCCCGATGATCCTCCTTATCCTATTTTAGGTTTACCCCGTATCATGAGTACGGAGGAGGATTTTGTTAAACTGATAGAAGCGGTTCCTAACGAATCAAATGGCCTTTGTCTATGTACTGGCTCTTTCGGTGTGCGTGCCGATAATGATCTTGCCGGAATAATGGAGCGTCAGGGTGATCGAGTAAACTTTGTTCATCTGCGTAGCACACAACGTGATGCTGAAGGTAATTTCTATGAAGCCAATCACCTGGAAGGAGACGTAGATATGTACAATGTGATGAAGAACCTGTTGAAGTTGCAGCAACGTCGCCAGTGCTCTATTGCCATGCGCCCTGACCATGGCCATCAGATGATTGATGATCTGAAGAAAAAGACGAATCCTGGATATTCATGCCTGGGACGTCTCCGCGGTCTGGCAGAGTTACGTGGTCTTGAATTGGGTATTGCAAAGTCTATCTTTTAGTACGGTTTGCATCGGTATATATGTCAAATGATGTATTTGAAATATATACTTTAAATAATGAATGAGATGTGTCTTCTTTAACACATCTCATTCTTTTTTTTTGTTTGCTAAAGGCTGTATTTATGCATTTATCGTCTATATTTGCTCCATCTATAGTTTTGAATTAAATAATAAGTAGCATTTCAAATTTAGTTCATACTATGACAGCGTTTTATTGAAACGCAAATGATCGCAGATTAAATGGCTGTGCTATACTTGAGCGATGATATTTTTTGCGTGAATCTGTGAGTTTCTGCGTTTCAATAATAATATCATATAATTTAGAATGATTACTTAGCCAATTGTGTATTACTATGAAACCACTTTATCAAGAACTTCCGTTTTCTGTGGAGAATTACATTAATTTCTATCGGGAGGATTTACCTTACTTTATTGTTCCGTGGCATTATCATCCCGAAATAGAGATTATGTGTATAGAGCAAGGTAGTGGCACTCGTTTTGTGGGTGATCATATAGAGAGTTATGAGGTAGGGGATGTTTGTATTATTGGTCCTCAGTTGCCTCATGAGTGGAGAAACAACAAAGAGTTTTTTGGAGAAGAAACCGGATTGCGATCTGTATGTTTGTGTGTTTACTTCCGTAAAGAGCTATTTGAAGGAGTGATGATCAACTTGCCGGAATTTATGCATATCCGGAGTTTGATAGAACGTTCCCGCCGGGGTATAAAGTTCACAGGAACGGCACGCGAGCGTATTGCTGATTTTATCCGTAATACTTTTGATTCAAATGGGGTAGTGAGGGTTACCAATCTGATCACTCTATTGGAAATGATGGCTAATACGGATGAGTATGAGTTGCTTGCCAGTGTCGGTTTTACCCAGTCAGTCAATTCTTCCGATTTTGAACGTTTTAATAAGATATACCAATATCTGGTGAAAAACTTTAATCAGCCGATAAAACTTGAAGATGTAGCCGGTTTAGTAGGACTTACCCCTACTGCCTTCTGCCGTTATTTTAAAGAACGGACAAAGAAAACTTTTGTACAATATCTGAATGATATGCGTATCGGGCATGCCAAGCGGCTCTTGATAGAAGGTAAGATGAAAATCTCTACTGTGAGTATGGAAGTGGGATTTAATAACCTGTCTAACTTTATCGAGCAATTCAAAAAGACAGTTAATATGTTGCCCACTGAGTACCAGAAACAGTATGGTGTAAAAAACAAAAAGGCTATTTAATACGTACTCTGTATTCTGGAATATTATCAATTAAAATCTATATACCTATATTAATGATAAGATAACATAATTATCGGGGAAAATAGGAGACAGGACGCCTGTGTCTATCACCTACCTTTGTTCCCATCGAATTACATGTGGAATCTTAAAATATAGGTGATTATGGAAAATAAAAAAATTATCTTTCCTGAACTGTTCTTTACCGATAAGAATTTAGTTGGACGTGATGTTTGTAAAATTTCCCGGAATTTATCTGATTTAAAAGGCATCTTTGCCGATGTGGAAGCTTTTGAAAAAATGCCTCAGGACAAGCTTGCCTACGAAGTCAGTAGTTTTTTACCCGAAAAGGAAGGGACTCCGGGAGGATTGTATTTCGGTATTACTTATTTGTATCCGGGAAAAGTCGGCAATGAGTATATGATGACGAAAGGACATTATCATGCGAGTATCGACCGGGCAGAATTTTATTGGGGCTTAGAGGGAGAAGGAATGCTTATCCTCATGGACGAACAACGCAATGTATGGGCAGAGCGGGTGTTTCCTGGCAGTTTGCATTATATTCCGGGAGGAGTGGCCCACCGGATGGCAAATGTAGGAAGTTCTCTTTTTTCATTTGCAGCTTGTTGGCCTTCGGATGCAGGACACAATTATGCCGAAATTGCCGAGAAAGGATTTTCCGCAAGGTTGATTGAAGTAAATGGTATTCCTCATTTAATCTGATTTGCAATGTATTGTATAGCAATAGATTTAGGAGGAACCATCATTAAAATCGGTTTGGTAAAAGGAGATGAGATACTTGAATTCAGTTCATTTCCTGCCATAGCTGGTAGTCTGGATAGTAATCTTCCTGCTATGGGAGGAGTAATAAACAGGCTGTTGAGCAAATGGAAAGTGCCGAGAGAAGAGCTTGCAGGTATGGGTCTCGCATTTCCGGGTATGGTAAATCCGAAGGAAAAGAGAGTAACTTCTACCAATGATAAATACGATGATGCCTGTGACATAGATCTGCCTTCCTGGGTTGACAGGAACTGGGGAACCTCATTTATTATCGATAATGATGCTCGTCTGGCACTTGCCGGAGAATGGTACATGGGGGCCGGGAAAAATAGCCGGAATATGGTAATGATGACTATCGGGACAGGTATTGGTACCGGAGTTGTTTTAGATGGACGGATTATTAAGGGGACTCACTATCAGGCTGGTTCATTGGGAGGACACATCGTTGTGGATTATCGGGGACGACGTTGTACCTGTGGTAATATTGGTTGTGTAGAAGCAATGGCTTCTTCTTTCTTTCTGCCGGAAATAATTCGTACCCATCCCAAAATCAGTAGTGAATATAAAGCAAAAGCTTCCTCTTATGATTTTAAGACTTTGTTTGACCTGATGAGACAGGGAGAGCCGGAAGCTACTCTGTTGTGTAAAGATTGTATGGATGTATGGGCGGCAGCCATCATCAATTATATTCATGCTTATGATCCGGAAATCGTTGTGATTGGTGGTGGCATTATGCGTAGTGCGGATATCATATTACCTTATCTCAAAGAACGGATTGATCGTCTGGTGTGGGCCCCGGAAAATAAAGTGGAGATAACAACTTCTTTATTAGGAGATAATGCGGCCCTTTTGGGAATTTCATGTACGTTGTCAACAATAAAAAAAGAAAAATGCTATGAACAGATATTTTAATGATAAATCTAATTATGATAAATATCCGGTGGTAAATGTGCCGGGTATGGAAGAAGAATGCCGGGTAGGTTGGGAAGCTATTTCCGATTGTTTGAATAAAGACTTGTCGCAAATTGATAAAAAAGTAAAGATCGTAGTTCTGGAATGTTATCAGGGGGTGTTGGATGATGAAGTGGTAGAGGCTTTACAGTCTTTTTTCCCTTCTTCTCATTGGTTCTTTTCGCAGGATGCTATGTTGTCATCGGAAAGGATAAATGCTCTTTTGAAACAGGATATTACAGACGATGAAATATTCGGCTATATGACTCGTCAGACAATGGATTGTTATTTTGACGAAAAGAAGTTGAAAGACGTCCGTTTGGAGATTGCCGCCGTTACCGAAGGTATTGTTTTTGTCTATGGAGTTGGAGCTGCTTATGTACAGCCGACATCCGACTTATTGGTTTATGCCGATATGGCCCGTTGGGAAATACAGATGCGTTTCCGTCGTAATGAAGTATCCAACGTTGGTGTTGAAAACAAAGAAGAACGTGCTTCTTTACAGTATAAACGTGCTTTTTTTGTTGATTGGCGTATCTGCGACCGTTTTAAGAAGAAATTGATGAAGAGATGGGATTACGTGCTCGATACGAATATAGCTGGTACTCCTAAGATGGCGACAGCAAAGGCAGTATGGAACGGATTGGAAAAAGCATCCCGTACGCCGTTTCGGGTAGTTCCTTTTTTTGATCCGGGACCTTGGGGTGGACAATGGATGAAAGAGGTGTGTGACCTGGACCGCGAGGTTCCTAATTTTGCCTGGTGCTTTGATTGTGTTCCTGAAGAAAACAGCCTTTATTTCAGTTTTGGAGACGTTCGTTTTGAAATACCGTCTATTGATCTTGTTTTTGCTTATCCGGCACGTTTGCTGGGCAATCCGGTATATGGACGTTTTGGCGATGAATTCCCTATCCGCTTTGACTTTCTTGATACGATGGGAGGGGGAAATCTGAGTTTACAGGTACATCCTCTGACGCAATATATACAAGAGAAATTTGGTATGCACTATACACAAGATGAGAGTTACTATATGCTGGATACCGCAGAAGATGCTACTGTCTATCTGGGTGTGAAAGAAGGCATTGATCCGCAAGAGATGATTAATGCCCTTAATGAGGCACAGGAGAGCGGACATTTTGATGCGGAGAAATATGTGGGCAATTACCCTGTTAAGAAGCACGATCATTTGTTGATACCGGCAGGTACGATACACTGTTCCGGAACAAACGGGATGGTACTTGAAATTAGTGCAACCCCTTATATTTTTACTTTCAAACTCTGGGATTGGGGACGTTTAGGATTGGATGGTCGTCCACGTCCTATCAATATAAAACATGGTCAGGAAGTTATTCAGTGGAATCGTACAGAATCCTGGGTTAAAAAAGAAATATTCAATCGGATAGAACGAATCGCTGAAGGGGAAGGCTGGAAAGAAGAGCGAACCGGTTTGCATGAGAATGAGTTTATTGAAACCCGCCGGCATTGGTTTACGGTTCCTGTTTTGCATCGGACAGATGGTAGTGTGAATGTGCTTAATTTGGTGGAAGGAAGAGAAGCTATTGTAGAAAGTCCGACAGGAAAATTTGAGCCTTTTGTGGTTCATTATGCTGAAACTTTTATAGTTCCCGAATCTGTGAAGGAGTATACGATCCGTCCTTACGGAGAATCTGAAGGAAAGCAATGTGCTACCATTAAAGCTTTTGTCAAACATAATCCTTAATCTGCTTTTTGATATGATTTTTAATCCGGGTTTTAATATAGAACCTACAACGAACCCTATGGGGTTCGTTTATGGGGCCGATGTTTTTGGTCCTCAGGTAGAGAATCGTTTGTTGAAAGACATTCGCAAGAGTCTATCCGATCCTGATTGTGAGGGTCCGGAAGTAGTGTATGCCATTGCTATGGATGTTGGTAAAAAGATCCATGCAGAGTTATTGAAAGAGAGGCACCTTCTTTATGGAGTAGTGACCTATGCAGCCGGAAAATTAGGCAAAGAACCGATACGTAGCCAGGGGCACATTCATTGGGTTTCAAAGTTCAGTCATTGGTCTACTCCGGAAGTTTATGAGATATGGTCGGGTGAAGCTATTATTTATATGCAGGAGTTTGCAGAAGACAATCCCGGACGTTGCTTTGCCGTTTATGCCCATCCCGGTGATGTTGTGGTTGTACCTCCATACTGGGCACATGCCACTATTAGTGCCAATCCGGATAAACCATTGACATTCGGTGCCTGGTGTGATCGTGATTATGGTTTTGAATATGATGGAGTCCGTAAGCATAAAGGCATCGCCTGGTTTCCCGTTTTCAACGATAAAAATGAGATAGAGTGGCAGGCAAATCCATTGTATGATAAGTCGGAGCTGATATGTAAATCTCCTGCCGGTTATTCAGAGCTGGGTATTGTAAAAGGCGAAGCAATCTATACAACTTTTGAAAAGAACCCGGATACATTTTTATATGTTCCCCGTCCGGAACTGAAAAAAGAAGTATGGGAAAATTATGAACCTTAATAAAACAGAGAAACATTAATAAATAACCCAATTTAACTACCATGAAAACAGAGTATAATAGTAAGCTTATTTATGTCATAGCAGTAGTTGCTGCTACAGGTGGACTGTTGTTTGGATTTGATACCGGAGTGATATCAGGAGCCATTCCTTTTTTCCAGAAAGATTTTGGAATCGATAATAGTATGATTGAAATAATTACGGCTTCCGGATTGTGTGGTGCTATTTTAGGAGCACTCTTTTGTGGAAAGATTACAGATACGCTCGGACGTAAAAAAGTAATATTGGTATCCGCTGTCATTTTTGCCATTGGCGCTTTATGGTCCGGATTTGCTCCCGATGTTTATCATCTGATTGCTTCACGTTTATTTCTGGGTGTAGCTATCGGAGTTTCTTCTTTTGCCGTACCTCTTTATATTGCAGAAATCTCTCCTGCAAAAAAACGGGGAGCTTTGGTTTCGATGTTTCAATTGATGGTTACGATAGGAGTATTGGTTTCTTATCTTTCCGATTTATTTTTTGCCGATGAAAGTCAGATAGATTGTTGGCGGCCGATGTTTTACGTCGGAGTTATCCCGGCTATTGTTTTGTTTGTAGGTATGCTATACATGCCCGAAACTCCGCGATGGCTGATGAGTCGTGGAAGAGAATCGGAAGGATTGGCCGTTCTGTCACGTATCGAGAGTCCGGAATCGAGAGACGAGTCATTTGAAGCAATTAAGAGAGAAGTAGTCAAAAGTCGTGAGGAGAAAGCCGGGTATCGTGAATTGTTTAAACCCTGGTTACGCAATGCTGTGATCATCTGTATTGGCATTATGTTTTTTCAACAGTTTGTGGGAATTAATACAGTCATCTATTATAGCCCTAAAATATTTCTTATGGCTGGGTTTAACGGTACGGTTTCTGCTATCTGGGCTTCTGTGGGAGTGGGAGCCGTCAATCTGCTTTTTACCATTGTTTCTGTGTATTTTGTAGATCGGTTGGGAAGGCGTAAACTTTTTTTCACTGGTCTGACAGGAATCACGGTTTCTCTGGTTTTATTAGGTATTTGTTTCGCTTTCTCCGCTTCGTTAGGCAATGCAGGTAAATGGTTGTCCGTCACATTGGTCTTTATCTATGTGGCTTTTTTCGCTATCAGCATTGGTCCGTTGGGGTGGCTTATCATTTCCGAAGTATTTCCTCAGAAACTCAGAGGGCTGGGTTCCTCCATCGGTTCTTTGTCCGTATGGTTTTTTAATAGTATTGTATCTTTTACTTTTTTCAAAATTGTGCATGCTTTCACTATCAGTGGCACCGAGATATATGTGGAAGGTGAGAATCTGGGAAATCCGGCCGGTGCATTCTGGTTTTATGCAGTAGTGGCTTTAGCAGCTTTGATATGGGGATACTTCTATGTTCCGGAAACCAAAGGAATCTCTTTGGAAAAGATCGAGGAGTATTGGCGCAAAGGTGGCAAACCACGTTTTCTGAAATAGAAAAACTGAATAAAATATTGGAATAATACCAATAAACAGACCTTGAAATGATTATTATGGTAAGATATCATAATTATCAGCTAAAATGGCGGAAAGAAGGTATGTTGCTTATCCGTACTTTTACATTCGTCATTCGATGCTAACCAAAACTCTTTTATTGATCGGGATATAAATAGACTATAATAAATGAAAACACAATGAATATGAAAACAGAGTATCTATGTAAGAGTCGTATGAAGCATATTTTGCTTATAGGGACTGCAATGTTTCTTATTTCTCCCATTACCCTTTATGCCGGTATTACAGTAGACCTGAACACAAATACTGAAACCGGAATTATGAATGGGGCACAGCAACAACAGACAGTAAAAGGTATTGTAAAAGGGCCGGACGGATTGCCTGTTATTGCTGCCAATATCTCCCAGAAGGGAACTAATAATGCTGCCATTACCGATTTGTATGGTAACTTTACACTGAATATTACAGGACAACACCCTGTTCTGGTTATTTCGTATATAGGATATGTCACTACGGAAGTAAATGTGTCAGGAAGGGCTTTTATTGAAGTAGTGTTACAGGAAGATGTCGAAGCATTGGATGAGGTAGTGGTAGTAGGATACGGAACCATGCGTAAGAAAGACGTTACGGGAGCCGTATCTTCAGTCCGGACAGAGGATATTACTAAGAATGCTACTTCTAATGTGATGCAAGCCATTGCAGGAAAGATGTCGGGGGTACAGGTTGTACAAAATTCCGGAACTCCGGGAGGTGATGTCTCTATTCTTATACGTGGAGTTGGTACCATAAATGATGCATCTCCTTTGTATGTTATCGATGGGGTACCTGTCAGCGGCGGTATGTGGTATCTGAATCCTAATGATGTAGAATCTATCGATGTTTTGAAAGATGCTTCGGCTACGGCTATTTACGGTTCCAGGGGAGCCAACGGCGTAGTGATGGTTACTACTAAACAAGCACAGGAAGGGCATACGGAAATTAATTTTGATTATAGTTACGGCATACAACATACGGCAAAAACATATGATATGCTGAATGCATCACAATATGCCGCTTTACATAACGAAATGCGTACTAATGCCGGACCTGAATATTCTTTAAATCCGGCTTTTTCCGACCCGGAATCGTTAGGAACGGGTACCGACTGGATGGATGCCATTTTCCGTACTGCACCCATGCAAAAGGTGAATCTTTCCATGTTAGGTGGAAATCAGAAGATAAGCCATGCTACCTCATTGGGCTATTATACGCAGGATGGTATTATGAAGAATTCGTCTTATAATCGTTTGAGTCTGCAATCGAATATATCCTCTAAAATTGTATCGAATGTAACGGTAAGAGCAAACGTAAACCTGAGTGCGGAGAATCGTCGTACTCAACCGGTCAGCACAGTTATTCAAAATGCAATGCGTATTTTGCCTTCCATTCCGATTCAGGATGAAAATGGTGAATATGCCGGCCCTACCGGTAATGCAGAATGGAATGGAAATGCACTAAATCCGGTGGCTATTATCAATGAGCAAAATTATCGGATGAAAGGATTCCGTATGTTATCCAATATTTCTCTTGAGTGGGAAATTATAAAAGGACTGAAGTTCAAAACCACAGGAGGAGCTGAGTTAGGGTATGATTATAATAATTCGTATATTCCTAAGTACAAATGGGGAATGAATGAATCGAAGAATACCATGCAAACTGTTTCTTCTGCTTATGAACAGTTGTATTTGTGGGATAATACTTTGAATTATGATAAGTCTTTCGGGAAACACCGGATAAATGCCATGGTAGGTACTTCTTATCAGGAATATAAAAAAGAGAGTGTATCTGCTTCTGGTTCCGGGCGTGCCAGCGAACTGACTACGGAACTGGATAATGCAACTAAAGCGACCGATGTAGGAGGTAATTCATTGCGCTGGGCGTTGATGTCTTACATGGCACGTTTACATTATTCGTATGATGACCGTTATTTAGTGACAGCAACTTTCCGGGCAGACGGTTCGTCGAAATTCGGTAAAGACAATCGCTTTGGTTACTTTCCCTCCTTTGCTGCCGCATGGAATATAGGCAACGAATCTTTTATGCAATCTGTGAAGCCCATTTCTCAACTGAAACTCAGAGCCGGTTACGGACAGACAGGTAATCAGAATATCGGTGCTTATGCTTTTGCCGATAAGCTGAGCGTGAACGGAGTTTACAATTTTGGTTCTCAACGTGGTTTCGAATCAAATCTGGTAAATTTGATATATCCTTATCTTTTATCCAACCCGTCAGTAAAATGGGAAGCTGTAGAACAGTATAATGTGGGTGTTGACATTGGTTTCTTAAAGAACCGTATTGTTGCAAATCTTGATTTTTATGTGAAAAACACACGTGATATGTTAACTAAAAAACCGGTTCCCCAAACAAGTGGTACTTCCTTGGAACAGGCAGATTGGCCACCGGTAAATATAGGTAAGGTACTGAATCGGGGTTTTGAATTTACCATCAATACAAAGAACTTTGTAGGAGAGTTTAAGTGGGAGACCAATTTTAATATGAGTTTCAACCATAATGAAGTTGTCTCTATTGGCGGTCCTGAAATTTTGAACGGTGTAAGCCTTATTCGGGAAGGACAACCTATAAACTCTTTCTATGGCTACAAATTGGGAGGAGTATACCAGACACTTGATGAAGTGTTCACCGGGCCTGTAATGGAAAATCGTGCAGCGGACAAAGCGTCTCACAACCCTTATAAAAACACCTCTCCCGGTGATATGTGGTTTGTTGATGTGGATGGAAACGGTGAAATTAATGATCTGGACCGTACGGTTATCGGTAATCCGTCTCCGGATTGTATTTTTGGTTTCAATAACACGTTCAGTTATAAAAATTTTGATTTGAGTATTTTCTTTCAGGGTGCTTTGGGCAATCAGGTTTGGAATGGTGTGAGAGCCAGCCATGAGAGTATGAACAGTACCTATAACCAACTGGCATCTACTTTAGAGAGATGGACGGGTGAGGGAACCAGCAGTTCTATGCCACGTGCCATATATGCCGACCCGAATAATAACTCACGTGCTTCTACCCGTTGGCTGGAAAATGGTTCTTATGCAAAGCTCAAAAATCTGACATTCGGTTATACGCTTCCGGAAAACTGGACAAACAGGGCAAAAGTAAAAGCGTTACGCCTTTATGTTAGTTTCGATAATCTCTGTACTATAACCAACTATTCAGGATTGGATCCGGAAGTCGGATTAAGTGGATTGGACTATGGAGTCTATCCTTCCGCCCGTACCTATATGTTTGGTGTATCCGTTAAATTCTAATATGATAAAGCCATGAAAAAGTATATTTATATATTCGCCTTTTTAGGACTGTCACTCTGTAGTCAGAGTTGTATGGATAAGCTGGAAATATTACCCAATGACCAGATTATTACCGATAATTTCTTCGAGAAAGGTACGGCAGAAGAAATAGAAAGTGGAGTCAACTCCATGTACCAGCGTCTGCAAAGTTCGTATATGTACAATCTCCGTATGTGGACACTGGATATTGTGGCCGGAGAGGGTAGTGTAGGCAATGAAGCGGGAGGCAATGGATTGGAAACTACCCAGCTTGCCAATTTTATAACTACCAGTGATAACTCTGGTGCAAAAGAATTATGGCGGGGTCCTTGGGCAGGCATCAGTCGTACGAACTGGATTTTGAATAACATAGATGACGCCGTCCATGTAAGTCCGGATAAGATTACTCAATATAAGGGAGAAGCACATTTCCTTCGTGCTCTGTATTATTTCAATCTGGTACGTTTGTTTGGAGATGTTCCGCTGATTAAGACTCAGCAGACGGCAGGAGACGACTTACAGGTTCATCGTACACCCAAAGAAGAGGTTTATGAACTGATTATACAGGATTTGAAAGATGCTTCTACCATGCTGCCTGTGCAATATGAACAATCTTCCGACATTGGTCGTGCTACCAAAGGTGCTTCTTTAGGATTATTGGCAAAGGTTTATCTTACGCTGAAAAGATATGATGATACCATTCAGGCCATCGAAGAATTGAATGCTTTGAATGTGTATTCATTAAACAGAAGGTACGATTGGAACTTTGATTATTTGCGTGAGAATGGCCCCGAAAGCTTGTTTGAGGTACAGTACGAAAAAGATATAACTACCTATTCCGAATTTGACATACTTGGACAGGGAGCTTGGCACAATGACTATATGGCTCCTTTGGCTCCGGTAGCCATTGGTGGCAGATGGGGAAACTTTGGCTGGTTTGCCGTTTACCCGGAATTTGTGAATTCATATGAAGCCGGAGATTTGCGTAAGGCAGTATCTGTCTGGTGTCAGGGTGACCAGTATAAAGGATGGGCCTATAACCCTTCGGTTTCTCAAACCGGACATAATGTGAAGAAATTCTTGTGTGAAGATATTGGGCAGGACCGTGCAATGGATAGTCCTTTGAACTTTCCCGTATTGCGTTATGCAGATGTATTGTTGATGTATGCCGAAGCTTTGAATGAAACCGGGCATACCGGAGAGGCATGTGCTCCTGCTGCTTCTTATGAAGAAGGAGGGCCGTTGAATCGTGTTCGTGTCAGGGCGGGATTACCTAATGTTACTACCGAAGACCAGGTAGAGTTACGTGAAATCATTCGTCACGAGCGTCGTATGGAACTGGCTTTTGAAGGCGGTCACCGTTGGTTCGATTTGATTCGTTATGATGAAAACGGAGAGTATGCAAAGAATTTCTTTCATAGTATAGGCAAGACCAATTTCACTACTCCCAAACATCTGTTATTGCCTGTTCCAATGGATGATATTGATGCTAACCCCAATTTGAGACCGAATAATCCCGGATATTAATTTAAATCAGAAAAAGTATGAAAAAGAAATTTCTATTGTTAGTTGTCTTTGGATCTCTCGCTTCCTGGATGAATGCACACGACGATTTGATTTACAGGACACAATCGGGATGGAGTTATGATATCGGCAATCAGTCTCATATTACTCAAACGGTGGATGCTGCTTTTATAGGGGGAGCTTGTGTGGGCGATTATAATGGCGATGGGTTGGTAGATATTTGTGAGGTAGAGATTAGCGGTGAAAATATAAAATGGGTATGGAAAATAAATGATGGTAAAAAAGATTGGATAACAAGCCCTTCGGTAAGTTTTGGCATCAGTGCTACCGATAAGTACGTGACTGGTGACTTTAATGGTGATGGAAAGACTGATATTGCCGTTATGCGTTCCGGAGCCGGAGGACTGGCCACTTGGTATATCGACTTTTCCCCTTGTGAGGGGAATGTCGATGCCAGAGGTCAATTCGGATTACCCGGAGATATCCCTTTATCGGGTGATTTTAACGGTGATGGGGTAGATGACCTTGTTGTTTATCGTCCTTCTACGGGAACCTGGTATGTTGCGTTTTCTTCTTTGACCGGTTATCCTGAATTCGATATGCCTTTGGCTATTAACGGAGTAGTGTTCGGTACGACAGAAGATATTCCTTTTACCGGTGATTTTAATGGCGACGGCTATACCGATATGGCTCTTTATCGTCCTTCTACCGGACAGGTCCTTATTAATTATTGGTCGGCAGACAAGCCTCGTTATGAACATTATGCCGATTCAAAAGGGTATGGTACTGTCGATGGTACTGTAATGGTACCGCTAACGGGTGTTCTTGCTGTCATGTCTGCTGATATGGATAATTCGCGTCCTGCGGTTTTGCCTTTGGCTACCTTTGAAGAAACGGGCCGGGAGGTGAATCTCCGTCACGGGTGGACCTGTATTTTTGATAATTCCTTGAATGTGGATAAATGGGCTCATAATCTGGAAGCTGTAGGAATTAATACATTGGAGTATCATCCCTGGATGAGAGCTCACGAAGAGATTGCTCCTCAAACGGAAACGTGGAACACCTATGTAGGAGACGATCGCCTTTGGACAAGCAAAGAGACAATGAAAAAGAAAATAGAGAAATTCCGCAGTATCGGAGGACGTTCTGTTTGCTATACCGGTATATATGCCGCCACTCCGGCTTTCGCTCATAATTATCCCGATTGGGCTATGCGGAATGTAGCTGACCGCAGTTTCATTACTTATGGCAACTCTTATCTTTACTTGATGTCCACCAACGAATCAGTCGATGCCTCCTATACAATAGGAGGGGAGACTTTTAAAAATTTCAATGATTATTTTGTATCTCAGGCTGTAAAGGCGCAGAAGGAGTATAACTGGGACGGATATCGTTGGGATTGGTATGGATTACCAGAGAATTATGTTTGTGACGGAACTGCTGCTGCTTGCAACTTTTCATCCGAAATGGCTCCATTGGTTAATCGTTTGGATTTGGCAGTGAAAGAGGTACGTGCAGATGTCACTACTACGGCTTTGCAACTGCCTTCTACAAGTGGAAATATTCCCCATTATACTACGGGAGCCGTAGCCAACCATCAGTTTATGGAGCTTTGGCCTTTTGGTACGGGAACCAAATATACAGACCTCTACCGTGATATTTATGAAGCAAAATCACGTTATCCGGATAAGCCTGTATTTGCCAATTTTTATCCGCCTGCTGAGATGAATTTAACGACTGGCTGGCCCAAACAGAATATCGATTATCAATTTGCTACCTGCCTTTCTGCCGGTGGTTATCCGGCTGCACAGGTCGTAGACGGAGTGGCAAGCTTTACAGATCCCGTACCTTTCCATGCTGTAAATTATCCGGTGGAAGTACTCGAACGGATAGCCAGCTGGAATAAGTTTACAGAGGCTTACGGAGCCTATCTGTATTATTCCAATCATGCCTATGTGATTGCCGATTATAATTATTCGGATTTATCATTGACTAATGCCACCGGTATCTATGCCAAATTAAAAAGACGCTGGGACAAACGAACTCGCCGGATGGATGTTTTGATTGTCGATTTGGTAAATTATGGTTCTACAATAGATTTGCGTTGGGATGCAGTTAATGCAGCCCCTCAGACAAAAACAGTAGAGGTATCTTTTACACTGCCGGACAATGTGACTCCGACAGACCTTTATTGCATTACTTTGGAAGAAAGCCGGAAAGTGGATTATACCCGGGAAGGTTCTAAAATACGGGTGTCACTCCCTTCATTGGATACATTTACCACCTTGGTACTGAATCTGAACAATACGGTTGGAATGCCTCAGGAACCCGGAAAAGAGGCTGCTACATTTGATCTGTTTCCTTTCCAATACGATGCCAGAGGAGAAACCCTACGCTCCGGAAAAGTCAGTGCTATTACAGTTCTTGATGATCAGGAACCTCTCATCGTATCCAATGATTATAACGGTAATGTATCTCATGCCGATAGGATAACGGATGCATTTGCGGGTGAGAGGGCATTACAGGTAACTCCGGGAATGATTCGTTTCACCACCACTTCGGATGGTGCCATACGTGTACCTATTGATCAATTCAACCGCTTTAAAATAGCGATTCGTTCTCACAACACCACGGCTTGTTGGTTTGGTTTCCGTCTGATAAAACCGTCTGCCAGTTCTCCTGTATGGGAAACGAAAGACATATTCTATCGGGTAGGATATTCTCAACCGGGATTGGCTTACCTTACATTGACACCCGTAAAACCCAAAGACGGCGAATGGGTGGAATATGAAAGGAATATTCAGCAAGACCTCATCGGATTGTGGGGAGAAGACTGGGCGGACGCTATCGTAATATCTGTTTTCATGGGACCGGTAGACAGGAATAGTGCCGACTATGATCATTTGATTTTCATGTCTGACGGGTATACAGGAATTGATTCTCTTAAAAAAAAAGATGAAATAAAAATCTGTTTTACTGACGAAGGTTCTCTGATGATTGTATCTGGTGGAATGCAACAGGAACATCTTTACGAAATCCGGTTAATGGATATGGGAGGACGTATCTGTTACGAAGACAGACTCCGGTTTAATAACGGGATACTCTCTTGTAGCATTCCTCCATTACCGAAGGGTGCTTATCTGCTGACTATTAATGATACTGAAGAGAAGAGTCTTTACTCTTTATATTCTTCAGTTGTACTTAAATAAATGTTGATGAATTACTATTGTATAATTTAAATTTAATGGTTATGAAAAAGTTAATACTTGCAACTCTGGCCTGTTTGATGGCTGTTTTTATGTATGCTCAAAAATCCGATGGTATCGTGTATTGGTCTTATGAGAAAGGTTATCAGTTCGATTTCGATTTGGATGGAAAGATTGACCTTACGGTTCCTACGCAGACTAAAGATTTGCAGATATCCGAAGTCTTTGTATATGATGCCAATGGTGACGGTTATTTTGATTTATGCGAGGTAGATCGTTCCTGTTCGGTAGACCAGCTTATTCATTGGCGATTCTATTATAACGATGGAAAGAATAATTTTATTGATCCGCAGGAAGTTGTGTATGGAATGGCAGTAGGCGATAAAGCACTCTCGGCAGATTTCAACGGTGACGGGGTGGGTGATGTTGCTATTCGCCGTGACAATGAGTACGGACTTTGGTGGCTTATGCATTTTATGGCAATGGCTCCGGATGTAAATCTTGCTTTTGGTATTACGGAAAGCGATTATTTGTTGGCAGGAGATATGAATAATGATGGACAGGCAGATGTCGTTTTATATGATAAAGGAAATTGGCTATGCTCTTTTACTCCTTCTGCTACAGAATATAAAACTCCGGATTTTGCAAATCAGGATATTGCGAATATGCAGTTTGGAACTAAAAATGACATTCCTTTACTGTTGGATTTTAATGGTGACGGATATGATGATATGGCAATCTGTTCGGTGAACGACGAAGAAGTAAATGTTAACCTTCGTAATCCGGCTACTAAGCCTGAGAATAACGGGTATAGTAAAAGTGGTCGTGGTTCTTTTGATGAAACCTTTTTTATGCCTGCCGGAATTAAGCCGACCTGTGTACGTGGTGTAAAACTTGGTAAGGGAAGTGGGACAGGCGTAAGTACGCAAAAACAGGAAGAGGCTGTATCTGTTTATCCTGTAATCGTTGAAAAAGATGCTTCGTTTGCCGTAAAGACGAATTCTGATAATAATCGGATCTCTGTTTATAACGTGACCGGACAACTGGTTAGAACGATTGTTGCAGGTCATACCACAGACATACCAGTGGATGGTTGGAGCAGCGGACATTATTTCGTTCGTGTAGAATGCGGAAATAATGTGGTTACTAAAAAATTGATTATAAAATAATTCCTTTATATGAAATTACATTTATGTTTTAGTCTGATTGTATTATTGTCTTTGGTTTCCTGTCGTAATGATAGAGTCTATTCCGAGTGGAGCTTACAGAATCGTGATACCGGAGAGTACTTAGGCGAGAAAGAGGGAACTTTTTGTTTCGCTGCCGAGCCCTCAGGAGATGATTTCCTTTGGATTATTGAAAGTACCCCCGGAGAAGAGTTTCTGATCAAGAATAAGAAAAGCGGGAAATACTTGCAGTTTGACGGAGAAGAGGTTGTGTGTGTAGCTTCTGATGGTAAGGGACAAGAAAACCTGAAATGGAAATATGGTGGATTTGATTTCTTGACTCAGAAGAACTGCGGTTGGTATACACTTGAGAACAAGGCTACTTCACGGGATTTACATCTGATGCGTCGGGGAGATGGAATTGCAATGGGAGCTTCCGATCGTGTAAAAGACTTTAAATCACATTGGAATATTGTACGTGAGAAAGGTACAGACCTTTCTTTTATGATAACTCCGGAGGAAGTGATTGATGCTTCTTTCCTTGGGACAAGAGAAGCTGTTGCTATTTCTGATACGGAAATAGAGTCGGATTATCATGGAGAAAATCGTTGGAAGTTACAAAAAGACATTTCTACATTTCCTCGGTTTACAGCTGAAAACAACCGTATGTTGGTAGCCCTTTATAATATGGCCCTGGAGGAGATGCAGCTTGATATCCGCACGGACAGTACGTTTATGGCAGGTGCTTTATGGCCCGATACATGGACGCGTGATGCTGTGTACAGTATCTATTTCTCTTATGCCTGGATACTGCCGGAGGTTTCGCGTAAGACATTGGAAAAACAGACTTTACAAAATCCGAAAGAAGCACTTCAGGATACAGGTAGCGGCGGATCCTGGCCTATTTCTACCGATCGTGTCGTGTGGGCAATGGCCGCCTGGGAATATTATTTGTACACAGGTGATAAGAGCTGGTTGGAATCTGTATACGACGGTCTGAAATACACGGCGTTGAAAGACATCCATGTGGCATTTGATGCCAATGTTGGCTTGTTTAAAGGAGAAACCTGTTCGATGGACTGGCGTACACATACCTATCCCAACTGGTTTATGAATTCCGTGATTGCTGATTCTTTTTCCAGTGGAACTAATGCATTACATAAATTCTTTTATCAATTTCTTGGAACTGCAGGGCGTATCATTCAGAAACCGGCAGAAGAGATTGCTATGTGGGAGAAATATTCCGGTCTTTTGAAGGAGAATATAAATAAGCACTTCTGGGATGAAAAACAAGGATGCTATACTTGCTATCTTTATCCGGAATACCTGGGTTACAGGCCGACTCAAAGAGTAGGGGTGATGTCCAATGGTCTGGCAGCTGTATTGGATATAGCGACTACCGGACAGAGTACACAAATGGTAGAGAACTTTCCGCTTTATCCTTATGGAGCTGCCGTACTATATCCGAGCATTCCGGATGACTTTTCTTATCACAACAAGAGTGTATGGCCGGTTTGGGAAACCCCTTATATGTATGCCGCCCGTGATGTGAAAAATACGAAAGTTGTGGAACATATGATAAAATCATTGGTCCGTGCCGGTGCATTATTTTTGACTCACAAAGAGAATATGACCTATGATACGGGTTATGATTGCGGTACGGCGTTGAATTCTTCCCGTCAGTTGTGGTCGGTGGCATCTTATATCAGTATGGTATATCGTGTATTGTTTGGTATGACCATGGAAGAAGAAGGGATTACTTTTACTCCGGTAGTACCCGATCTTGTGGCCGGTAAAATTTCATTGGAGAACTTCCGTTATCGGGATGCAGTACTGAATGTCAATATTACCGGAAAAGGGAATACAGTCAAAAAAATTACAGTGAACGGACAAGATCAGAAATTACCTTATCTGTTGCCTGCAACGGCACAAGGAGACTATACAATTGATATTGTGATGACAGCAGCACACGCGAGTGATAAAATGAATCTGGTTCAGCCGGGACCTCGTGAGGATTGGTCACCGATAGAACCTGTATTGGAACAAAAAGGACAGATTATTAACTGTCCGGTAGAATCCGGCTTGCGTTATTTCTTGTGTGGCACAAAGATAGAAGATAAAGAAATAACGTTCCCATATGATCTTAGCCGGGAACCTGCTGGCTTTTATTCCGTGTATTCGGTGGACAAACGGGGGGGTAAGTCCGACTGTTCCAATCCGGTGATTAAAACCGACTGGCGGGAAGTTTTTGAAGCGGAAGATGCTGTATCGAAGGGAACGTTCAGTAATGTTCATCCCGGTTATTCCGGGAAGGGATTTGTAGTGGACTTATATACTAAACCGGCAGATGTGGCCTTTACAATTGATGTTCCTGCTGATGCTGATTATGCTCTTGTCCTTTCCGGCGCTAACGGGCACGGTCCGGATGGAACCTACTGTACCATCCGTTCTGTCTTTGTCGATAATGTTGATTCCGGGACATTTATTCTGGAAGCTACAGGTGATTGGAACAAATGGACGAGGTCAAATTATATATTGAAGAATTTGAAAGCCGGACGTCATGTGGTCAGTTTACGACTCAATCCGGAGGGAAAAGGATTTGATTCTAATATGTCTCATGGCAGGGAAGATGCCAATGATTGCAATCTGGATTATCTGGAGATAAGTCGGATACAGTGATATTGTAATCTATAAAGAGGAATATTTGAACAAGAACTAAACAAAAATGAAGGCTGTACAGTATCTTCTACTGTGCAGCCTTCTATTTAAAACGATCTGCGAACCTGTCGCATTTTCATGCCTTCCGGACTTATACGTTCATCGCATTTGCCCCTAATGCCCCTAACACAGCCGAAGCTACTGCTATCACAATTTTTAGGATTTTATCCCAGATTGATTTCTTCATACTTATTTAATTGAAAATTGAAAGTTGAAAATTGAAAATGAGAAGAACTTAATTAATTGAAAATTGAAAATTGAAAGTTGAAAGTTGGCTGCGCAGTGTAGTTGCATTATACCTGCTTTCTTAATTTTCTAAGCACTCTTTTCTTAATTGATCATTGCTTTTACACTGCATAGCCATTTTCAATTTTCAACTTTCAATTTTCCATTAAACCGAAGGGTCTTCTCCCTCTCCTTCGCCCCCTTCTTCCTCTTTTTTCTTCAGCAAGGCTTCCAGGTCATAGAAGTCTATTTTCTCTCCGGCGCGTGTGGTTGTAATATCCGGTCGGATGCTGGTTGAAGGTCGGAAATTTATTTTCACCGCTTTGATGTTTTTGGCGGTGCACTCTTTTACATCTTCTGTCCCTAAGGTCCGTGCCGAGAGGCTGAACACACCGAAGTTCTTGATATTGACTGACTGTCCGTTGTACAACACTTCCCTCATCGCCTCTACGAAGTTGGTCAACACACTCTGTATGTCTCCTAATGTAAGCGAACTCTTCTCTTTCATTTTGAACGCTACTGCGTCCAGATCCGCATTGGGCCCCGTGGTCACCAATTGCGGGTAGAACTTCTCCACCGCATCTGCCTTTCTCGGGTCTTTTCTTGCAATCTTTTTAAAAGGTACTCCCATGATTTTTTAGTTTTAAAATTTGATTTACCGGTAGGAAACAGCGCTTCTTTTCCTTTCCGATGTGACAAAGATAACCTCTTCCATAAGAGTGGGTGAACGTACTTTTTTGTAGATTATTCTGTATTGTAAATACTTTGATTCATAGTTATTTATATTGTGTTATAGCTTGCTGATGTCCGTAATATTTGTTATATTTGAAGAACGAAAAAACAACTAAAAAGCATATTGTAATGAATGAAAATGAAGAAGAGACGAAGTTTGTCGTCAAGTCCTACCTCAAAGCCGACCTTGCCCATCTGTATCACCCTAACCTTCCCATTCCCTATGCCATGTGTAAGCTCCGGGGTTGGATCCGTAAGAACAAAGAGCTCCATAGCCTCCTTTATCAGGGTGGGGAAGGGAAGAACGACCACTCCTATACCCGCCGTCAGGTCAGCCTGATCGTCCGCTACCTCGATACCCCCTGATAAAATATTTGTAAATAAAACGCCCTAATATATTATGCCCCGTGACAATATATTCCATGCTACATTAGAATATACGTTACGGGGCATGATATGTATACTTATCTAATTGAAACGCAGATTAACACAGATTTTCGCAAAGAAAAACAGGTATAAGATAAAGAATAACAGGATTTTAATCTGTGATCATTTGCGTTAATCTGCGTTTTATCCGGATAATAAAAACTCTGTGAAACTCCGTGTTACTTTGTGGTGAATCCCCTTCCTCAAAACGGTAGCTCCTCCTGTCTCTCCCCCTTTCCTTCTCCCTTCTCCATTCTCCCTTCTCCCTTTTCTTCAACTCTCCTGCTGTTCGCACTCACCTGATCGGGTGTGAACTCTATCACCGCGTATTCCGTTATTCCGCTTTCGTTCATCCTTTTAGGGAATCCGTCCCTCTCCAACACCTGTACCAGTACCTGCTGTGTCTGCCTGTTTGCCTGTATGCGTCCGTACAAACTGATGGTTCCCATCAGTGCTGCCGCAGGCCTCCATTTCACCTCAATGTCCGTGGGGGTAGCCGCCCGGTAATAGACGTACAGATTCTCCTCCACCGGCTCCTTCATGCGGTGCTGTTCGTTCCGTTTGTTCAGTCCTGTAATTTCATCTCCCTCGTACCAGTACCGGTATCCGTTCTGTAAGAGATATATTGCCTGTGCATATACCCCTTCATAGTCTATCGGTGCGTGGAAGTCAATCTCCGTGAGTACGGATAGCAGAAACCTGCGGTTTCCTCCCATGTCCTGCATACACTGCCGGTTGTTGGTGCTGGCAATGAACGATGCTCTTCGTATGTACTTTTCCGCCTGTACGTCGTACACCTTCCGCTCCGTCACGCTCTCCTGTGTGATGATCCGTTTCAATGCCGCTATGTCTCCCTGTTTCGCCCCTTCAAACTCCTCCATGTTGATGAGCAGCCGGTTGGACAGCAGTAGCAGGTCATCCTTGTTTCCCGGGTCTATCATCCCGTTGCGGTAATATTCTGCGAGTTCGGGTGGCAGCAACTTCCTGATCCAGGTGCTCTTTCCTTTTCCCTGTTCGCTGTATAGAATGAGCACATACTGGTTCACCGCCTCCTCCTTCAGTGCGCATGCCACCATACCCACGATCCATCTTCTCAGGCTCTCCTTCCAGAAGTCCGTGTCCTTTGTTTTCACTGTATCCGCTAACTGTCCGATGTAGTCTGTAGTCCTGTCCCAGGGTTTCAGTCCGTAGAAATAACTCTCGAACGGGTTGAAGTTCTTCGCGTAATTCGAGTCTATCACCGCTTTGAGATAGTTCTGGAAACAGGATATGCCCGCCATTTGGAGGTTTACGAATATCGAGTTGTAGTCCTTGTTTCTCAGTGGGCGGTATTTTCCTTTCATCCCGGACGCATTCTCCTCAAAGTCGATGAACTCCAACCGTTCCAATATCGTATTTCTGCGTATGTCATAATGTGCCTCCAGATATTCCAGTACCTGGGTAATGACCGGTTTCTTATCCTCCTTTTTCTTTTCCGCCTCTTCGGTCTTGTTCGTATAGAGATATGCGTTGTGTATGGGGGTGGCTATATCTATCTCTGCCTCTGCGAAATCCTGCCGTACCAGCTGCTGTACGCTTTTCTCGCTCAATCCCTTCTTGTAGCATCGGTTGCCTAAGGTGTAGAGAAAAGTGTTTCTGTTTCCCGGTTCGAACTTCTCCGAGCGGCGGGTGGTTTGTAATGCCTTGCTGTACTCTAACTTCTCCCAGGGTTCTACCGTGCCCGCTTCTCCCTCTTCAGAAGCCAGTCCTTTACTCTTTTCCTTTTTCCTTCCGGGCTTTTTCTCCTTCTTTTCCGGAGGAATAATGCTCGTTTCCACCGTCTCTATCTTTTCCATCAGCTCTGTGTTCAGATAAGCCTGCGTATCGAACGATGTGAAGAAGCCCCGTCCGATGTCCTTTCCGCTTTTGTCCACGGGTATTCCCAACCACATTTCAATGTGCTCCTGACATGCCTTGTACATCTGTGCGTGGTAATATTCCAACTGCTCGTATGTGATCTCCCGGGGGGTGAATGCCGCCTTTCTCATTTTACAGGCCCATGCCGATTGCAGGTATACAAATACCTTGAATCCATGTCGTTTGGGAGTGAGAAAATCCGCCAGTACGTTCGGATCGCTTTCAATGCGTTCGCGCAGGGGGCCTATCTGCTCGTCTTTCAGTTTGTCTATATCGATGGTGATCACCGGGTTGTAGTTTTTGATGCTGTACGCTAACCTCTCCTGATGGTAATTGGCCGTCAGTGTGAGGTAGGGTAGCTGCTTCTTTGTCCGGTCCGCTTTCTCTGTCTCACCTTGTTGTACAAGCTTTTCTATCCGTTGTACGATTGCCAGGTTTTTCCCTTCCCGTATCTCTTTTATCACTTGCGTGAGGGTGGTTTCTCCTGCCACCGTGCTGTAACCGTTGTAGGTGGTGATTGTAATGTCTTTCATGGTATTCGTTTTTTTAAGTTGTTTGTACCCAATGTTTGTTTGTCTTGAACGGTACAAAGGTAAACAGTAGATTTCAAAAAAAAGATTAGACTTTTCCGGTGAAAAAGCCTAATCTTCCAAGGTTGTTTTTAACTTTTTATTGTTTCGGATCGTTGAGTGCCTCTTCCTCCGCTTCGGCTATGTCCCGGATGGATTTATAGATTTCCGCCTCGGCACTTTCTTCTTTCAGATTGCCTTTTCCTTTTGTTTTCGGGAACTTGAAAAACAACGATAATATCCTTGCTATTTTTCTTACATTCTGATTCTTATCCTTTTTTTTCTGTTCATGCGCTTGCCTGGCAAATGCCTCTAAGATGTTCTCTTTCTGATCTTCTATCGGTATCTTTTCCGATAATGCCAGTTTCACACTTGCAACTAAACGTTCCGTATCGATCTCTGTTCCTTCTGTGATAATAATGGACACTTTTCCCTCTATTACCGTCACTTTTTAAAATTTGTAGTTTTAATCATAAATGTCTAATAATGGTTTTAAAATAAAACATAAATTAATATTTACGATGCGAAATTAATGGTTATTAGCATGGAATACAAGTTTTATGAGAAAAACTTCAATATTTATAAAATATATCCCCGTGTATTAAATAGAGGGTAGGGTACCCTACCCTCTATTTAATACACGGGG
>OJUG01000122.1_pt1 | contig 122291 bp, 114 predicted proteins | sample 1599841 | NCBI WGS metagenome assembly OJUG01 (sample SAMN04168659, study PRJEB22393) | human gut metagenome | biome: human gut microbiome; feature: stool | host: Homo sapiens | collected 2014-05-12 | reverse complement strand
CTTGCATGTGTTAGGCACGCCGCCAGCGTTCGTCCTGAGCCAGGATCAAACTCTCTAAAATTTGGTATCTAATCAGCTCTCGCTGTTTAAATCTTTCTTTCAGAGTGTTCTCTGCTCATACGTTTGCTAACGTCTTTATCTTTTCTTAATTCTTCTTAGAATTACGGGTTCCTAAAATTCGTCATACATCTCTGTATTTCACGCTTCTAGTTTGTCTTGTGTTGTTTAATTTTCAAGGTCCTATCTCCTGCCTCTCTCAAGGCAGCTTTACTACTTTAACACACTATCCCCAGTTTGTCAAGTAGTTCCTTCGAAAAGTTTTTTAAAACTTTTGAGATTTTTGCGCCTGTTCAAACGGCGCTTATATATAATATCAAATAGTTCGACATAAGTCAACACTTTTTTTCAATTATTTTAGAATATTTTTATTTATAAAAAACCGCTTTCATTTGCTTGTACATATTAGAAAAAATTATTTCATATCATAGTAAAAGAAAATAGAAAAAACAAATAATTTATTAAAAATATGGAACACTTGTTTAAGAGCAATATCTCATATAAATGAAAGGAGCTTTTATATGAAACGTATCAGCTTAAAATATGTACTTTCTATTTTAGCTGTTTTATTGGTAAATATTATTGTAATTGTGCTACTCACTCAATATGCGGGAGCAAAAGTAAAGGCAGAAGATTCAAATACCAGTGAATCAAACTCTACAGAAGAGACAACTGCAGTTTTTTCTAACTTAGGCTCTCGCGGTGAAGAAGTCAGACAAATTCAAACCAAGTTAAAAGAGCTGGGTTATTTACAGGGAAATGTTGATGGAATTTACGGTAACCAGACAAAACAAGCTGTAACTGCATTTCAAAGAGATCACGGTCTCTCTGCTGATGGTATTGCAGGGGAGAAAACATTGGCTGCCCTTGGTATTGGAGCAAATACCAATACTGACAGTGGGACAAGCACCGGTGGAAACGGTTCTTTTACACAAAGCGAAGTAGACTTATTAGCACGTATTATTTCTGCTGAAGCCCGTGGAGAAGAATATGTGGGACAAGTTGCAGTAGGAGCTGTTATTATGAATCGCATTGAACACCCCAGTTTTCCCAATACATTGGCAGGTGTTATTTATCAACCCGGAGCCTTTTCATGTCTCTATGACGGCGGTGTAAACCATACGGTTGCCGAATCAGCCTATAGAGCTGCACGAGATGCGATTAATGGGTGGGACCCGACAGGCGGTGCTATTTATTACTATAATCCTGCAAAGACCAGCAATCAATGGATGCTTTCCAGACCTGTTCTTACTGTAATAGGCGAACATCGTTTTTGTGCTTAATTTCAGCGTATCAAAAGAACTTTCCACAACTATGAGGAGAGTTCTTTTTATTTGAAGAAAAATAAATATCTGCGTGTATTTATATTCAAATGTGGCAAACTAATAAAATCGTTTGTTTCAACCATGAGACAGTATACCCTATATAATTTCTTCTCATGTATGAAAACTTCTAAAATAAATCAAAACTATTTTTAAAGTTATGATAAGCAATTCTTACGTCATTTCCATCTCACATTATTACACCTTAGTACTAGCGACAGAATTTAAGTTTTTACTGTTGTAATCGAATTATATAAAATAAAAATTAAATTTGTTTGGTATGTCAATTTCTTTTTTAGAAAAAGAGTGCTACTATTAAAAAAAGAGAAATGAATTAAGGAGGTATTACAATGGCAGTTGTAACAGAATCATTTTATATTCCTTCTAAAGTAGACGGTCTGCAACTGAGTGTTATGACAATAACACCGGATTGCGCACCAATTGGTATTGTACAAATATCACATGGTATGTGTGAACATAAAGAAAGATATATTCCCATCATGGAATTCCTAGCTTCCAAAGGATTTGCTTGTATTATTCATGACCATCGCGGACATGGTGGCAGTGTAAAATCTGAAGAAGATTTAGGCTATTTCTATCAAGGCGGAGAAAAGGGATTAATCGCAGATGTCGCTTTGGTAGGAACCCAAATGAAGAAGAAACATCCCGGGTTACCTTTTTATTTGTTGGGTCACAGTATGGGTTCTTTAATTGCACGTGCTTATCTAAAAAAATTAGATTTTACATTAGACGGTTTGATTATATCCGGATGCCCTGTTTATGTACCTGGTTGTAAAATGGGTCAGTCCATTGTAAAGTTTTTGGAAGCATTTAAAGGAGACCATGGTCACAGCAAGATGCTTGACCGTTTAAGTAAATATAAAGATGATGGACGTTTTGCGGGCGAGGATTCCCCGAACGCTTGGGTATGCAGTAATCCTGATATTCTAACAGAATATGACAATGATCCTCTGACCCAATTTCATTTTACGCTAAGCGGATATCAAGCTTTGTTTAAAACCATGGAGATGGTTTATAGTCCAAAAGGATGGAAAGTCACAAAACCCAATCTGCCTATTTGGTTTATTTCAGGGGAAGACGACCCATGTATGGGCTCAGAAGAACGCTTTTTGGAGGCAATTGATATCTTACGTCAAGTTGGATATGATAATATTTCCTATCAAATTTATCCCCATATGCGTCACGAAGTACTAAATGAAACGGAAAAAGAAATTGTTTGGAATGATTTAGAGGAAAAATTGATGATGTGGAATCAGAAAATTACTGATGCATTATCCAAACAATCAGATGAGGAATAAAAAAAGCAAGCTCAATGAGCTTGCTTTTTTATTTTTAAGATCTCTCTTATTGAGCTGCACTTTCTGCCGTTGCAGAGGAAGTATTATTATTCTCTTGCTCTTGGCTTTCGGAAGAATTTTCAGTTGAAGAAGCACTATTCTCAGCGCTGGAAGAAGTTCCTGTCGGTTCAAATTCTTTAAATAAAGTTAAAAGACGTTCTTGAATTGGTCTGTTAGTATCATCTGTATAAACATCTTTATATATCATAAGATATTTTTCGTTATTGGATAAAGTTGCTGTTAGTTCTCCATCCATAGATTTGAATTTTCCGTTTTCTTTGGCATTTTGGATTACTTCTTGTGCACTTTCGTTTAAATTATCTTTATCAAATTCATAAATCTCAACTAAAGCTACACTATCTCCATAAATAGCTTGAACCATTTTACCTGAAACAGCACCTATCATTTCTGCTTTCATATCGGTTGTTGCTTCTTTGATAACGCCATTGCCTTTTAGATAGGTAATCATACCGTTTAAATTGTCCTCAGATACTTCTGATAAAGCCATAGAAGCAGTAGGCGCTGAAGCACTGGAAGCTGCATTTGGATCTGCAACCGTTGTTCCGCCGCAACCGGTTAAACCCACTGCTACCAATAAAGACATTGCTGCAACTACCAGTAAAACTCTCTTCTTCATATTTATATAAACCTCTTTCTTAATAAACGTTCACATGAATGGGGATATTATAACATAAAAAAAATTGTAATGCAATTTTTAACAAACGAAATATTACTGTAGTCTTATCACAATTCGCGTTTGTTATCTTGTCATGGTTATAAGCATGTTATAACATAAAATAAGTAACGATACAACTTTTATTTACTGAAGCATTTTTTTACAATCAAAATTTTAGTTTGGGTTATGAGAAAGATATCATGTAATTATCTTTTTAAAATTAAGTTGTAAGTAATTATGACTCTTTATAAAGTAAAAAAATACTGACAACTGTATTTCTTATTTGTGTTTTGATATTCTTATTCTTTTTAAGAATAAGATAGAATAACATAGTTAAAAAAGAAAACACACCAACAGAAATTTCTGTTGGTGTGTTTTTCATCTGGTGACTCGTACGGGATTCGAACCCGTGAACCCGCCGTGAAAGGGCGGTGTCTTAACCTCTTGACGAACGAGCCACATGGTAGCGGCAAATGGACTTGAACCATCGACACTCCGGGTATGAACCGAATGCTCTAGCCAGCTGAGCTATGCCGCCATATGCCTCACTTCGTAGACATTCGGTCGAACGAAGCGAGTTCTATTATATTATATAAATATCATTTTGTCAATAACAAATTTAAAGAAAATTTAAATTTTTTTATTTTACATAAAATGAATTAATATCCGGAATGAAAAGAGTAGTTTGGAGCCTCTTTTGTAATCTGAATATCATGAGGATGACTTTCTTTTAAGCCGGCACCTGTAATACGGATAAATTGTGCTTTTTCGTGAAGTTCCTCAATAGTTGCACAGCCTGTGTAACCCATGCCTGCACGTAAGCCTCCCATTAATTGATATACCGTATCTGATAGTGGACCACGGTAAGGCAAACGACCTTCAACACCTTCCGGTACCAATTTTTTGGCATCCTCTTGGAAGTAACGGTCTGTACTGCCTTTACCCATAGCACCCATACTACCCATGCCGCGATATACCTTAAATTGACGGCCTTGGAACAATTCTGTCTCTCCCGGAGATTCTTTACAGCCTGCAACCAAGGAGCCAACCATAACTACGCTGGCACCGGCTGCCAAAGCTTTTACAATATCACCGGAGTATTGAATACCGCCGTCAGCAATAATTGGAACACCATATTTAGCACCAACGCATGCAGCATCATAAACAGCTGTAATTTGAGGAACACCAATACCTGCAACAACACGAGTTGTACAAATAGAACCGGGACCAATACCAACTTTAACACAATCAGCACCGGCTTGAATCAACGCCTCTGTTGCTTCTGCAGTTGCAACATTGCCTGCAATCAGCTGAACTTCGGGGAATGCTTCTTTAATTTTGCGTACAGCATTGATAATGCCACTGTTATGACCATGTGCAGAGTCAAGCGCAATTACGTCTACCTGAGCTTGTACCAAGGCTTCTACACGCTCTAATACGTTTTGAGTAGCACCAACCGCAGCACCACACAACAAACGTCCGTTGGCGTCTCTGGAAGAACGTGGATACTGCACTGCTTTTTCAATATCCTTAATGGTAATTAAACCTTTTAATCTACCTTGATTATCTACCAAAGGAAGTTTTTCAATTCTATGTTGGCGCAAAATCTCTTGTGCCTGCTCCAAAGTAGTACCAACCGGTGCGGTAATTAGTTTTTCATGGGTCATAACGGCGGAAATAGGCTGTTCAAAATCAGTACCTGTCATAAAACGCAAGTCACGGTTTGTAATAATACCAACCAGCTTATCGTTTTCACAAATAGGAACACCTGAAATTTTATAGCGAGCCATAATTGCATTTGCATCATATACAGAATGCTGTGGAGAAAGGAAAAACGGATTTACAATAACGCCATTTTCTGAACGTTTTACACGGTCAACAAGATCTGCTTGTGCCTCGATGGACATATTTTTATGAATGATACCAATACCACCTTCACGAGCAATGGCAATTGCCATATCATCCTCTGTAACAGTATCCATAGCAGCAGTCATAAGCGGTGTGTTCAGCTTAATCTTTTTTGTCAAATAAGTGGAAAAATCCACTTCCTTTGGCAAAATATTAGATTCCGCGGGGATAAGAAGTACATCATCAAAAGTAAGTCCTTCTTTTACAAATTTTTCAGCATAATTAGAATTTAACATTCTCTTCCTCCTTTTTTATTCTTACATTCTACCATATTTTTATTCCTATTATTATAACACTGCGCATACATACTTTCAATATAAAAATGTTACCAGACATTTCCCTTGTGAACATGGCAGAAATAAGTAACTTTGCCTAATTTTTTGACATACTTTGTCGTTTATAAAAAGATTTGTTTCTTACAGTATCAATACATACCTTGAATAAGCTGCAATTTATAAACTGCTAACAATCAAATAGAAAATTATCCTTGGCAAAAATCAATACAGCCTGCTAAAAACGAAATTGTCCTTGACATTCAAACGTACGGCATCCTTCTACGCTGCCTACCATAATAAATCCTTGTTCCAGTTCTTTTCCAGAAATCAACATATCATCTTTAAGTTTACTCTCTTTTACATAGTTAATCTGTATTTTATATAACTTTTTTCTGCATATGTTACTATTATTTATATAGTTATATGGTAAATAATCTTCAATAATATTACCGTAAATACTATTGCTCATATGTCCGTTAAAATCCAAATCGGAAAAACGAATTTGGCGAACTCCCCATGATTCCATATCTTCAGGGATTTTTAACTTATTCAGCTTTTGTTTGGGAGACAACGTTTGTTTGATATCAATTTTCAAATAATCTAATCTACTTGGATGCGCAATTTTATGCGTAGTGCTATCCACTAGAATATTAGAATACATAATATCCATTAATTCTTCCTGACCAACACAAATTCTATACGAACGATAAAATTGTGCTCCGCTGTTTCCTTCGGGACGCGTTAATACTGTGATAGTTTCTCCATCTTTGGGTAAACGATTTATGTTCATACCTACTCTTAAGATAAGAAAAGCCAAATTTTGTGTTTTCATTAATGTTACATGATCCATCTGATACATGGTAAGATGTTCTTCCGCTACCTCTTGGCAAATTCTAAGTACGGTCGATAATCGTAATTCACCAAACAAATTTACTTCATAACTGGCAATTTTTCTTGTTGCCATATAATCTGTCATAATTCTCATAATGAAACACTATCCTTCTCCATGATAGAAAGAAAAGAGAAACAAATCATCCTTGTTTCCCTTTTTCTCTTCACATTATTTAATCATATCTACACCCATATACGGACGCAATACTTCCGGAACAGTAACACTACCGTCTTCATTTTGATAGTTTTCTAAAATTGCTGCTACCGTTCTGCCAACTGCTACACCGGAGCCATTTAATGTATGCACATACTGAGCTTTATCCCTTGGATTATGTTTAAAACGGATTCCTGCTCGGCGAGCTTGGAAATCTTCAAAGTTAGAGCAAGAAGAAATCTCTACATAACGTCCGTAAGAAGGCATCCAAACTTCAATATCATAAGTTTTTGCGGATGAGAAGCCAATATCTCCTGTAACAAGATTAATCACACGATATGGCAGACCAAGTGCCTGTAATACACGTTCAGCATCGTTGGTGAGCTCCTCCAGCTCTTGATAAGAAGTTTCAGGGTCAACAAATTTAACAAGTTCTACTTTATTAAACTGATGCTGACGAATTAAGCCACGGGTATCTCTTCCTGCTGAGCCTGCCTCTGCACGGAAACAGGCGGAATATGCGCAATGTTTGATAGGAAGTTTGCTACCCTCCAAAATCTCATTGCGATACATATTGGTAACGGGTACTTCCGCAGTTGGAATCAAATAATAATCTTCTTCTGAAACCTTTGTTGCAAGGCGAAATGCATCTTCCTCAAATTTTGGAAGTTGTCCTGTACCAATCATAGAGGAACGGTTTACAATAAACGGAGGCATGATTTCTTCATACCCATGTTGACTATGTGTATTTAAGTAGAAGTTAATAATTGCACGTTCCAATTTTGCACCAAGATTGCGGTAAAAGTGGAATCTTGCTCCTGTCACTTTAGCTGCAGTTTCCGGATCTAGGATATTTAAATCTTTTCCAATATCCCAGTGGGCTTTGATTTCAAAATCAAAATTCTTGGGCTCACCCCATCTGCGAATTTCAACATTTTCGCTGTCATCCTTACCAATAGGGGTTGTTTCACTTGGAATATTAGGAATAGACAATATAATATCTGTCTGTTTTTTTTCTAAATCAGAAAGCTGACTATCCAGTACTTTAATTTCATCAGATAGTTTTTTCAACTGTTCCATAAGGGCAGTAGTATCTTTTCCCTCTTTTTTCAGCAATGGAATTTGCTTTGTATCTGCATTTTGCTCTGCTTTTTTTGCTTCTACTTCCCCTGTAATTTTTCTTCTTTGTACATCTATATCCAAAATTTCATCTATAATTGCATCGGCGTCCATATTACGTGTTCTCATTGCTTGTTTTACCGCATCCGGATTATTACGAATTACTTTAATATCTAACATGCTCAATTCTCCTCTAATCAATATGTATGTTGAAATGTTTCACGTGAAACATTCTGTTTATCATTATGTATCAAGATGTAAGTTTTTAATCAATTCGGATAAGTCTTCTTCACCATAAAATTCAATTTGCAGCACACCACGTTTTTTTGTTCCTTCTACACTAACTTTTCTGCCCAAATGATCATGGAGTGCCAATTCTACTTCTTGAAAGTATTTTAATTTTGGTTTAGAAGGCTTTTTCTCTTTCTCCAATTTTTGTTCATTCTCTGCTTTTACCAAAAGTTCCAGTTCACGAACAGAAAGTTCTTCTTTTACAACTTTCTTTGCCAACTGCAGCATGATTTTTTCATCCTTTAAAGATAACAATGCTCTGGCATGCCCGGCAGAAATATCACCGTTTTTCAAAAAATCTACAACTGAACCCGGTAACTGCAGCAACCGTAAACTATTTGTGATTGCCGGACGCGATTTTCCCATAGATTTTGCCACTTCTTCTTGTGTAAAACCATACGTATCAATCAAAGTCTGGTATCCCAAAGCTTCTTCCCAAGGGGTAAGGTCTTCCCTCTGTAAGTTTTCTATCAGGGCAATTTCCATGACTTCATTATCCGTTAATTCTTTTATCACTGCAGGCACTTCGGATAAACCTGCACGCCTGGATGCCCTCCAACGACGTTCACCCGCTACAATTTGATATCCTCCGCCCATGAGAGGTCGCACCAATAACGGTTGTATTACTCCATGCTGAGCAATGGAATCTGCCAGCTCGGTTAAAGATTCCTCATTAAATTCTTTTCTGGGTTGTTCTCGGTTGGGTTCAATTTCATCCAAACGAAGCATGACTGTAGATGAAGAATTTGCTTCCGTATCATTTTCTGCAAAAATAGCGTCCAGACCTTTCCCCAGTCCACTTTTCTTTTTCACTGCCATAATAGATTTTCACCTTCTTATTACTTATTCCCACGAATCATTTCTTCTGCCAGTTCATTATAAGCTTTTGCACCTTTTGAACTTTTATCATAATATTGTATTGGCATACCAAAGCTGGGTGCCTCGGAAAGACGAACGGAACGCGGTATGACTGTTCTAAATACCTTTTTCGGAAAATATTTCTTAACTTCTTCTACCACTTGCTGTGTTAAATTGAGTCTTCCGTCATACATAGTCAGAAGTACACCTTCTAAATCTAACTGTTCATTATACTGGCGTTTTACTCTGCGTACCGTATTCATTAATTGTGAAAGACCTTCTAATGCGTAGTATTCGCATTGAATCGGTACCAATAAAGTATCTGCTACACAAAGTGCATTGGTTGTGATGATTCCCAAGGAAGGAGGACAATCTATAAAAATATAGTCATATTCGCTTCTAAGCGGCAGCAAAGCATTTTTTAAAATAGCCTCACGTTTCTCCAATGATACCAATTCTATTTCTGCTGCTGCCAAGTCAATGCTGGAGGGAAGGATATCCAAACATTCAAACTCTGTAGATTGTATGACCTCTTTTGGTTGTTTTTGTCCAACCAGTACTTCGTAAACAGAGTTTTCCAATGTTCTGCGATCAATTCCCAAGCCGCTGGAAGAATTTCCTTGCGGGTCCATATCTACAAGCAAAGTTTTCTTTTGATTACTGCCCATTGCTGCAGCCAAATTGACAGATGTGGTAGTTTTTCCTACCCCACCCTTTTGGTTGGCAATGGCAATGATTTTGCCCATGCTGTTTCCTCCTATGTAACTGATGCAACCATCAAAGTGCTTTAAACTATAATCGTTTATTTATTATACCATTTTTTATATAGAAGGAAAAGACTATTTCGAGGAAAACCATAAATGTTTCACGTGAAACATTTGGAAATTTGTCGTATATGCAGTTCAATAGGAAAAAGCCGCATACAGTTTCCTGTACACGGCTTTTCCCAAAAGTTATGGAAAGAAAGAAAGGGTTCTCGTAAGCAAATTTAATTATTAGAAATACACCGCACAAGTTGCGTGTTTCTAAAAGTGATGAAAACTACTGTTTAAATTAAGGTTAAGAAGCAGCAGTCGAAGATTTGGCTTTTGGTATTCGAACAATACATTCAATATAATCTTCAGTTTCACATTTATGAGTAACAGCATGAATACCGGAAAGTTTCATCGTTTCAATTGCGTGATTAATCGTATTCATAAAAATACGAATATCTTTCACAATAAAAGTACGTTTTCCTTTGCTTTTCGGTTTTACTTCAGCTTCTTTTAAGGTAAGTAACTGTTCTATATAAGCATCTGTGCGCTGTACATTATAACCGTTTGCTATAATGGTATCCAGCACCTTACTGCGCATTGTCTGATTTGGAATTCTCAGTAAGGCTCTTGCATGACGTTCGGTAAGACCTGCCTCTGCAATTTTTTTGCGGTCTTCCAATGATAATTTTAATAATCTTAATTTATTGGCAATGGCAGACTGGCTTTTCCCCAAACGAATTGCCGCTTCTTCCTGAGTGACTCCCCATTCCGATATTAAACGGGCAATTCCCTCTGCTTCTTCAAATAACTGCAAATCTTGCCGTTGTAAATTTTCTAACATTGCATAGATTGCAGACTGTTTTTCATCACAATCATTCACAATACATGATACTGTTTTAAATCCTGCAATGCGGCATGCTCGTAATCTGCGTTCTCCCGCAATTAACTCATATTGGTTTGCTCCTATACGGCGTACTGTCAGCGGCTGTAATAATCCACTTTCTTTGATGCTATTTGAAAGGTTGTCCAATTCAGTCTGTACAAAAATTCTTCTTGGTTGAGATGGATTCGGTACAATCCTCTCTATCGGAATTTCAACTACTTTTCTCTTTTCTTGTGATAAAATCAACAAAACGCACCACCTCCAACGTGAATACAAAATTAATTTCCAAATTATTACAATTAATGTGTGTATTCAGATTATCACGGAAGTAATGCGTTTTATGTAGAAATATTAGCGGTGTAAAAAAATATTTCTGTATGTTTTTTTGCAATTGTGTCGCTTATAAAGGCTTTTTTGCGATTTTTGAACCGTGTCTCGGAAATTCTCCCGAAAACGACTTTTTACGTCTTATGATTAAAACAGCCCTTTTACTGTCATCCGGTAATGTAAATGTTTTTACTTCTTCCAGTTCACAGCCAAGTACTTGTATTGCATTTTTGGCACCTTCCAATTCTTCTTCGGCATTGGGGCCTTTCATAGCCGCAAATACGCCTCCTAAGCGCACAAAAGGCAGACAATACTCGCATAACACGTTCAAAGGTGCTACTGCTCTGGCTGTGGCAATATCAAATTTCATACGCAAATTTAAATCTCTGCCCGCCTCTTCTGCTCTTGCATGAATACGTCTTGTATCCAAATGCAAACGGTCACTTACCTCTCCCAGAAAAGTCAGGCGTTTGTTTAAACTGTCTAATAAAGTCAACTTTAAATCTTCTCGATATAATTTCATCGGAATACCCGGAAAACCCGCACCGCTTCCTACATCAATGACTTTTGCCTCCTTTTTTGGCTGAATACAGGAAAAAACAGTAAGGCTATCCACAAAATGTTTCACAGCAATTTCTCTTGGATCTTTAATTGCCGTTAAATTCATTTTTTCATTCCATTCCACCAACAATTCTGCATAAGTCTGAAATTTTTCTGTTTGCTCATCTGTTAAGCAAATGCCCATTTTTTCAGCATTTTCTGCCAAAAACGCTCTGATATCTTCCATAGGTTCTCCTCTGTTATTTTTTATCTTTTTTATCTAACTTATCCTTCTCTGCAGTGCGAAAATGCTGCAATGACCTTACTAGTTTTCCTTTTGATTTCACCAAAAATTTCATATTCATAGTGCGAGGTTCCGGCGTTTTATTTTTCCATTCAAATAATAATGCATTTAATTCTCCGCCCATTACAAATATAATTCCTATTAAATAAAACCAAAGCATTAACACAATAATGGCTCCCAAAGAACCATATAACACAGAATAATTGCCCATAGTAGAAACATAAAGGGAAAAAATAGCGGAAACTACCATCCATGCAACCAAACTGAATAAAGCGCCCGGAATTGCCTCACGAAATTTCACCTTTTGATTTGGTACAAACATAAACAATAATGTAAGCACGAATAACATAGGAATGACAGGTAAAGCGAAACGCAGTATATTGGTCATGAATTCGAAACCTTCGTACTCAGGGAATACATAAATAATCAACTCAATAATTTTACCACCGGCAACCAATACTATCATGCTCAAAGAAATCATCAGTAATAAGATAATGGCAAAGAAAATAGACATAATTAACTTACGTATGAAAGACCTGTTCTCTTTTACATGATAAGCTACATCCAATCCTCTCATGAGAGAGCGCACCGCAGCTGATGAAAAGTATACGCTAAGAACCAATCCTGAAATCATTAATCCCGTATTCTGAGCGCCAAAAATATAATGATAATACTCAGATATGATATTTAATACATCTTGTGGAATCAATTTTTCCAAGCCCGCAAAAGATGAAATATCTATTTTCATAGCAGAAATTAATGCTGCCACAAATATAATCAGCGGCAAAAACGAAAATAGAAAATAATACGCAAGTTCAGCGCCTCTGCCCATAATACCATGTTCGAATACTCTGGTGATAAACATTTTACAAAACTTGAAGAATTTTTTAAAGTTTGATTGCTTTTCTGTTGATTGTTTTTCCAAGGGTTTCCCTCCTCTCGGAAATGGCACTTTATTATGTACGAAATGTCTCCAAGAATCTAGTATACGCTCGTTGCTTGCCTTCTATACAATATTATAATTTGCTTAACCAAATCAGTAAAACAGATATATCTGCGGGACTGACACCCGAAATACGAGATGCCTGGCCAATATTTGCAGGTTTCACCTGTTGTAATTTTTCTTGAGCTTCTTTTCTCAAACCAATCAATTCGTGATAATTGACATCTTTGGGCAGAACCTTTTGCTCCAATCGGCGCATTTCTTCAATATCTGCTTTTTGTCGTTTGATGTAACCATCATATTTCATTTCAATTTCTGCGCCCTCAAACACAGCTTTTGGATAGTCCGGACGTTCAGGATCCACCTCTGTTAACACTTCATAATTTAATTGGGGACGGCGAATCAAATCAATTAATTTTATCCCTGTTTGGATTGGTGTGGTGCCGCATGCAATCAAAATATCATTTACTTTTTCAGTCGGAGAAATAACTGTTTTTTTCGCACGGGCATATTCCTGTTCTTTTTGATGTTGTTTTTCTATGAAACGATTCCACCGGTCATCTCCAATCAAACCAATCTCTCTTCCTTTTGGCGTCAATCTTTCATCAGCATTATCCTGACGCAATACCAAACGATATTCTGAACGGGAAGTCATCATACGATAAGGATCTGTTACTCCCTTTGTAATTAAATCATCAATTAATGTGCCAATATAGGAAGAAGCTCTATCCAAAACAAACGGGTCTTTCCCTTGAATCTTATGAGCGGCATTGATTCCTGCTATCAAACCTTGTGCGGCAGCCTCTTCATATCCGGAACTTCCGTTAAATTGTCCTGCACCATATAATCCCGGAATATCTTGAAACTCCAAGGTTGCTTCCATTTGTAAGGGGTCTACACAGTCATATTCTATCGCATATGCACATCGCATAATTTCAACATGCTCCAAGCCTTTTACAGTGCGATAAAAAGCCAATTGTACTTCCTCCGGCAACGAAGAAGACATTCCCTGCAGATACATTTCTTCTGTATCCAAACCACAAGGTTCTATAAATACTTGGTGACGTTCCTTATCTGCAAAACGTACAATTTTATCCTCTAAACTTGGACAATATCTTGGTCCTACCCCTTCAATCTGACCACTGTAAAGTGGAGAACGATGAATATTCTCTAAAATTACTTTTTTGGTATCTTCATTTGTCCAGGCAACATGGCAAGTTACTTTATTTTCTCCCGGTTCTAACGTATCATAAGAAAACGGTACTACCGGTTCATCTCCATGTTGTTCTTCCAAATTTGTAAAATCAATACTGGAACGTAATACTCGAGCCGGAGTTCCTGTTTTAAATCTGCGTAGACGCAATCCTAAGTGCTTTAAAGAGTCTCCCAATTGGTTTGCAGGAAATAATCCATCAGGTCCACCGGCATAGTTTACTTCACCTACATAAATTCTGCCGCCCAAAAAGGTACCTGTTGCAATAATGACTGTTTTTGCCTGATATATCGCATTCATTTGGGTAACAGCCTGCCAAGTACCATCTTCGTTTTTATCGATAGATATGATTTCTGCTTGTTTTAAATGAAGATTCTCTTGCAGTTCTAATTTATGTTTCATAATCTTGCTGTATTCTCTGCGGTCGATTTGCGCACGTAAGGAATGAACAGCAGGACCTTTCCCTAAATTTAGCATACGGCTTTGAATAAAAGAGGCATCTGCAGTGCGACCCATTTCGCCTCCCAGGGCATCTATTTCGCGTACTAAATGACCTTTTGCAGTGCCACCGATTGACGGATTGCATGGGCAGTTGCCTACAGCGTCCATATTGATTGTAAAAATAACTGTTTTACAGCCAAGTCGTGCGGAAGCAAGCGCTGCTTCAATACCCGCATGACCTGCACCTATTACGATAACATCGTAAGTTCCGGCAAGATAATTCAAATGGAGAGCCTCCTCTAAACTTGTAAATTTATATTGAAATATTATAACATAAAAGAAATTGCTTCGCAATTTCTTACATCTAAATGTTAAAACGTTCTTGCCAATAACCAAAGTCCTTAACATTGGAGTCATTTCCCTCCAATTTTTATTTTAAGGTTGTTGCATACAAGAATAATTCATCCTATACTATTCTTCACTATTACTTAGCTTTCTTAATTCATCAAAAAATATTTTATATTCTTTTAATTTTTTTAAAATACTGTATTTAGACTATATATTTCCAAGGAAATATTATTGATTTCTATTCAATAAACCATATCTTAAAATAGAAAAACCCTTAAAGTAAATTACTTTAAGGGTTTTATATTATTCAGCCATTTCCGGATTTAAAATCATAGGTTCACTTAACACTTGTTCTTTTTCTTCTAATTGTGCTTCTTTTTTCCACATATGTTTCTTAAATGCATATGCAATAAAAATCATTCCTGCACACAAACCAATCATAGCTAACAATAAAATGATAACAGGAATATAGCTGTTAAATGCAGAATACAAAAATCCGAATAAAGGTGTGCCAATCATACTGCCGATTGCCAATCCCATGGCAACAATCGAATAAATTGCTGCATAATTTTTTCTGCCAAATACATCACTTACCAATAACGGTCCCATTGTTCCCATAGATGCTGTCATAAATCCGAACAGAACCATAGAAATCATAACCATTACCGAACTTGTAGGGGCAATCCATAATAAAGTAAATGCTGCCACACCAAAAGACAAAGCAATCAGCACTGATATTTTAGCACCTATTTTATCACTTAATGCACCGAAGAACAATGCACCAATCAATGCGCCAATCATTTGTAAACTCATAGAGGTGCCACCAAATGAAAGGTCAAATCCGTTAGAAACCACAAATGAAGAAATCAACTGAGAAAAGCTTGCAATTGCTGTCAAAAGCAACATAAAGATAACCAATGCATAAAGGGAAATTGATTTCTTTGCAGATTTTACACTAATACCTTCTTCTACATGGATATTTTGTTGTTCGGAAGCATTTTGATTTCCCTGTTCAACAACCGCTTGCACTCCATAAGGAAGAGCACCTTTTTTACCGGGCAAACGAATAAACAAGAGTGCGATAATTGCTACAACTGCTACGCCGATAATGCCTGTAATCCAATAAGCATTTCTCCAACCTACATTCACAATTAAAGATGTAATCTGAGGTTGCAAGATAGCAGAAACACCACCTGAAATAGCCATCATAACACCCATAGCCAATCCGGTATTTTTCTTAAACCAGCTGTTTACAATAACAGGTCCCAAAATATGACACGGAATTGCGGTTCCAATTGCCATTGGAATGGATAATATATAAAATCCCCATACATTGGAAAGTAAACCAAAACATGCAAATATTCCGCCTTGCAGAATAACAGAAGCAATAATCAACGTCTTAATATTGAGTTTACCAATAAATCTTCCCAGTATAGGCAACGCTAACATTAATACCAGAGAAGAAATACTAAAATAGATTGTCAGTACTCCCATATTTACATTTAAATCATTTGCAACGGGAGTTAAAAATAAACCGCCGCTGTTCATAAGTCCGCCCCTAGAAAATCCCAACAGCAAGCCTGTCATAATTAAGATAAAAAATGCATAATGCCATTTTCTTTGTTTTGTTTGTTCCATATTCGCCACCTTTTTCTATATACATTTTAAATTTATTGTTGTGCTTGAGCAAAAGCAACCATATCAGGAGCTGTTGGATTATTAATATAATGACCGCCCTCTACTTCTATGGTTTGACCTGTAATAAATTTAGATTCATCACTTGCTAAAAATAATACGGTATAGGCAATATCATTTGGCTCTCCATGATATGGTAACGCATTAAATTTCAGAAATAATTCTTTCATAAAATCAGGTACATGATGGATTGCTGCAGGAGTCATAATCAAACCGGGAGCAACTGCATTGCAACGAATATTTTGTTTACCATACTGAGCAGCTATATATCTGGTTAAAGAAACAACTCCTGCCTTACTGGAACCATAAGCGGTTCTCATAAAATCTCCGTTAAATGCTGCCATTGAAGCAGTATTGATAATGGAACCGCCTCCATTTTTTTGCATATACGGAATTGCATATCTGCAACCATACATTACGCTGTCTATATTTAATTGAAATCCTCTATGCCATTCTTCTTCATCCATATTTACAATATCTAAATCTGCTTGAGGATTTGTTCCTCCTACATTGTTATGAATGATATCTAATTTTCCATATGTTTGAACAGTTTGATCAATTAATTCTTTAATAGATTCTTTCTCCAAAGCATTTAAGAACATTGCACTTGCTGTTCCACCATTTTTATTAATTGTTTCAGCTACAGTATTTGCTTGTTCTAAATTATAATCACCAATCATTACGCTGGCGCCTTCCTGTGCCATTAATATTGCTGTTGCTTCTCCAATGCCGGAGGCCCCGCCTGTTATAATTGCTACTTTATCTTTTAATCTATTCATAAACAACGTCTCCCATCTGTTTTATAATGTCTATTTTTATAATAATAATTAAAGACATTTATGTCAATAATAATTAAAAAGTTAACTAAGTTTGATAAAAAATATACAAATAATATTATTTTGTCAAAAAAATAACAATAAAATTTAGACATATTAAAATAAAAATCTTGTAAAAATAAAAAGATGCAGTTAGACTGCATCTTTCTATTTTTAGAATGAAACTTTACTTAATAAACTTTTCAACATTTTCTATATATATAGAAATTTCACCACATTTAGGACAAACAGCTGCTTTCGGTTTTTCAATGGTACCTGAAAAAATACCTAATTTCGTAATACGAATACCATAACCTTGCATATCTACCTTAATATCTAAATCTTCCATCATTTCAGATCCACATCTAATACAATCTCTCATCTTATCTTCTCTCCACAAATCACTGTTATAGAAAATAAATCATTATTTACCCACACAGAACTGAGCAAATACAGAATCCACTACGGCTTCCGTCGCACGCTCCCCTGTTAATTCCAATAATGCAGAAATTGCTCCTTCAATAGAAACTGTAACTGCATCTAAAGTCATACCACTTTCTAACGCGTAAATAGCCTCTGCTAAAGATTCTTTTGCCTGCTGCGCAGCATCGCGCTGACGTTCTGTGGATAAAATGCCGTCAGACGGATTTAATTTTGCAGTTTGAAGCACATCAGCAACAGCTTCTTCCAACTGTTTTAATCCGTCACCTGAAATAGCTGAGATAAAAACGACATGACTAAATTTTTCTTTGATATAATCCAAATCTGCCACCGTTTTTAAATCACTTTTATTTACAATTGCAACTGCAGGTACTTCTTGTAATTCTTCCATTAGCATCTTATCTTCCTGACTTAATTCACGGGAAGAATCAAAAACAGCAAATACCAGTTCTGCTGTTTTCACCCTATCTTTTGCCTTATCTACACCAATACTCTCTACAGGGTCATTCGTCTGATGAATTCCCGCTGTATCTGCCAAACATAACGGCACATCTCCAAGCAAAACTGTTTCCTCTACAATATCTCTGGTGGTTCCTGCAAACTGAGTAACAATAGAACGCTCACAGCCGGACAGCAGATTCATCAATGTAGATTTTCCTACATTAGGTCTTCCGGCAATTACAGTATTGACTCCTTCTCTAACTGCTTTTCCTGCATCAAATTGAGAAAGAAGCTGCTCAATTTGCTCATTTGCCTGATATAAATTATCTTTCAACACTTCAGGCCGAAGTTGTGGAATATCATCTTCCGGATAATCAGCCCAAGCAGACAAATGAGCAGCAGCAGTAATTAACATTTCACGAATATGAATGATTTTCTTTTCCAAGGCACCCTGATGACCTGCCAACGCTACTTTTACAGCCTGCTCACCTTGTGCAGATATTAATTGCATCACAGATTCTGCCTCTGTCAAGCCAAGTTTTCCATTTAAAAAAGCACGTTTTGTAAATTCTCCCGGCTGTGCAGGTACAGCCCCTGCTTCAAAAACAGCACGCAATACATTTTTCATAATGGTAAGACCACCATGACAAGATAATTCTACAACATCCTCACCTGTAAAACTGGCAGGACTGGAAAAAATCAAAGCAATTGCTTCATCTAAAATTTCAGGTTGCTCTCCTTCTTCACACGGTTTATGTACATTACCGTATAAAGCTGTATATCCCTTTGCATGGATAATTTTTTTTCCGTGGAGAGATGTAAATACTCGGTCTGCAATTTCTCTGGCATGTTCACCGGAGATACGAATCATACCTACACCGCCTGCCCCCTGTGCCGTAGAGATTGCCGCAATGGTAGTTCCAATTTTCTTTTGTTTGAATGGCATTTGTTCCATAATAAGCACCCTTTTTTTCATAAATAAAAAAGTTGGGAAAACCATTGCGGTACCCAACTTTTTAGAACGTACCTTTTAGGCCGTCATAATATTAAATGATTATACTCTATCTAATTATGTCTAGGTGTAGTGTTATCATATTTTTGTCTTTTTGCGTATGGATTTTTTCCTTTATTATGATAACGTTTTTTAGAAAAGACACGCTCTCCGTCTTCTGGTCCGATGATAATGTGACGATTCAAATCTTCCCCTTCAGACCAAGATTTTGCACCTTCTACTCCCTGTACTGCCGCATGAATAATTCTTCTTTCATAAGGATTCATAGGTTCCAGTGCATAATTTCTGCCTGTTTTTACAGCTTTATTTGCCATTTTGGTACCCAAAACAGTAAGTGTTTCGCGTCTTTTTTCTCTATAATTACCAATATCAATGGTAATTCTGTAATAACTGTCTTCCAATTGATTCGCAATTAAACCTGATAAATATTGAAGTGCATCCAGTGTTTCACCTCTATGGCCAATCATATAACCCATATCACCGCCGGAAACACACAACATGGCGCCGCCTTCCTCTTCCTGAATAGTAATAGTTACATTTTCATTTCCCATTTGTTCCAATATATTCAGTAAATAGTCAGCTGCGGCCTGAGCAGGACTCTCTTTTACAAAAACCCTGACTTTAGCAGGATTACCCCCAAAAATACCCAATGTTTTTTTCGTAGGCATTTCAATAATTTCAAAATTATCACCACAGGATTCAATTCCTAATTCTGAACATGCATTTTGAATTGCTTGTTCAACTGTTTCACCTGTTGCAATTGCTTCTCTGAACACAGTATCACCTCCAAAAACGCGCAATTATGTATTATTTTTTCTTTTTATTTGATTTCTGCTTTTGTTCTGATTCACTTTTATCAAATATTTTTTTCCGTTGCTCAACCGGAATTTCTACAATATTGGCTTCCACCAGTTCCATTTTTGCTATATGCCGCGCTTCTGCCTTAGCTGCCATATGACCTGAACTGAAGAAATAATTAATCACTAAAGTTTGTGCAAACATAGTTACGGTGTTGCAAATCCAATAGAAGCCGATTGCACCCGGCATGGTCCATGCAAGCCAAGCAGTAAACAATGGCAATGCCAGCATAACAAATTTCATACAACCTTGCTGGCCTTTCATTGCTTCGTTTGTCAGCATCATATAAACTTGAGAACCGATAGATGCCAATAAACAAATAAGAGGAATTAGGAACAACATAGAAGACCAAGGAGATGAAGAAGGTGTTCCCAACAAATCCAAACCTAAGAAATTAAAGCTATGGCTGAAATGTTGTACTTTATCATAATCTGCGCCAAGAATATCTTTTAAATATGGAGACAACTGGTCAAAATGCCTAATAATGCTCATTTCACTGAATCGTCCGCCTATATTCATACTTGCACCAGGAATTTGATTCAACAGATTTGTAGCATTTGCAATTACTTCATTGGATAAATGCAGCGCATTTTGTAAAGGATTTAAAATCGTATAATAAAGACCAATCATAAGTGGAAATGGCAAAAGAGTAGTCAAACAACCGCCGCCGGGCTTTGCGCCTTCTTTGGCATATAGTTTTTGTACTTCTTCCTGATATTTTCTTTTATCATTTGCATACTTTTTTGACAATTCCTTTTGTTTTTCAGCAATTCTTGAGGTAACTGCCATGGACTTTTGCTGTTTGACAGAAAGCGGAAATAGAATCACCTTAAATAAAATTGTAAATAAGATAATTGCTACACCGTAATTTCCTACAATATAGTAAAAGAACCATAGAATATAACCGAGAATGCTGCCAAAGAAATTAAATATAGCGTCCATTGCATTACTCCTCTATGTGTTTATGCTTTTCCTTTTTTTCAGGAACAGGATCATAACCGCCCTTACTAAAAGGATTACACCGTAATATACGGTAAATTGCCATAAAAAAACCTTTGAAAGCTCCAAACCTTTCTATTGCTTCAATTGCATAATTAGAACAAGTAGGATAATATTTACAACAAGGTGCCTTTAACGGTGAAATACTTAATTGATAGAATTTCACAAGCTTAATCAGCAGACGTTTCATTTCAAAACCCCCGCCTCCTTCAGCTGCTTCCTCATAGACCGTTGTACTTCAGGACATTTTACAAAGGGGGTTTTTGCTCTTGCAACAAAAACAAGATCATAACCGTCTTTGATATCTTCTGTCAAATGACGAACAGACTCCCTTATTAATCTGCGGGCTCTGTTACGCTGAACAGCATTTCCTATTTTTTTGCTGGTCGTAATACCAACTCTAATCTGCTTACAACGATTTCTGGAAACATAAGTAATTACAGACGAAGATACATAAGATTTTCCCTTTGCATAAATTCGTCTAAAATCCTTATTCTCATTTAGCGGCACAAACTTGTCCATAACAAATCATTCCAATTGTAAAAAATAAAAAGAAAGGCCACAGTGCAGTGGCCTTCTTACCTCTTAGTAGGACAAGCGCTTTCTGCCCTTGGCTCTACGACGTGCCAACACCTTACGGCCGTTGCGATCAGACATTCTTTTTCTAAAACCGTGCTCCTTTTTTCTGTGGAGCTTTTTAGGCTGATATGTTCTCAGCATCCAAAACCCTCCTTTCGGGTATAAACCTTGCAATTTAGCATTATATCGTACCTTCTGGTAGTCTGTCAACCGGAAAGCCGCTATTTTATTGAAAAAAATAAAAAAAAGATACAATAATTGTTTTAACTTTATTTATGTAAGATTTAATTTATTTAATATACCATAAAAAGCAAAAAAAATAAAGTAAAAGCGTTACATTTTTTTAATTTATATGAAATAAAAAATAAAATGAAATTTCCATAAAAATTATAATTAATTTTATATATAAAGGAAAAGAGAAAAAAACAAAATAATTTGAAATAAAATGTATTTTATGATATTATAAATTGAGATATACCCAAAATAAAAACGTATATTTTTGTAGCAAATTTTTTAGTTTTTACATATATACTGGCTTGGAGGTAATCATGGAAACCTTTATTGAGGCATGGAATTTAATTTGTGATTATTTAAAAAATCAAATTCCCGAGGTTTCATATAATCTTTGGATTGGTAAAATTGAACCCGTTAATTTAGATTTTTCCAGCGGCTCTGTGGTACTGAAAGTACCGACTCCTTTTCATAGAGACATTATTATGAAATCTTATCAAAATAATTTAAAAGAAGCATTTAATAATGTATTGGGGTCAGAATTCCAAATTGATATTTTAACAGAAGATCAAATGGAACAGCAGGAAGAAACAAAAGAAGAAACAAAAAAAAGTGATGATTATGAATTTACTTTTGAAACATTCATTGTAGGTCCGTCAAATAAATTTGCTCATGCGGCTGCTATGGCAGTTGCAACAAAACCTGCAGTACTTTATAATCCTCTTTTTATTTACGGTAATTCCGGACTGGGAAAAACTCACCTGTTATACGCAATTTGTAATGAAATTGAGAAAAATAATCCAAATATTAATATTGTTTATATCAAAGGCGATGAATTTACCAATGAATTGATTGAAGCAATCCGTCGGGGTACTACAGCGGAGTTTCGTCAAAAATATAGAAAATCTGATGTTTTGCTGGTGGACGATATTCAGTTTATCGCAGGTAAAGAATCTACACAGGAAGAATTTTTCCATACATTTAATACATTATATGAAGCAAAAAAACAAATTGTATTGACATCCGACCGTCCTCCAAAAGATATTGCAACTTTGGAAGAGCGTCTTTTAACACGTTTTGAATGGGGTTTAACTGCAGATATTCAGCCTCCTGATTTTGAAACCCGTATTGCAATTATTAAAAGAAAAGCAGAATTACTGGAATTTCATTTACCTGACCAAGTTGCAGAATATATTGCAAACAAATTAAAAAATAATATACGTCAGCTGGAAGGTGCTGTTAAAAAAGTACAAGCTTACTGTTTACTGGACGGAGCTCCTCCAAGTATTAAAACCGCACAGGCAGCTATCAGCGATATTATCAATAATGACCAACCTGCACCAATGACCATTGAAAAGATTATTGAAGAGGTAGCGCGTACCTTTGGTACAACCGCAGATGATATTCGTTCATCCAAACGTTCCTCTAACATTTCAAATGCTCGCCAAATTGCAATTTATATTGTAAGAGAAATTACACAGCTTCCTTATGATTCCATCGGCAAAGAATTTGGCGGCAGAGACCATTCAACAGTGGTATATGCAATGCAGCAAATTGATAAAAAAATTCAAAAAGATCCAAAAATGAAAGCGACTGTTGATGATATTATTAAAAACATCCGTGATAGATGATAAATCTATCATTTCTCTTTCTTATTTATTATTCTTTTTTAGCAAGTTGAAACTTTTTTCAACATTCCACAAAATTTTATGGAAAGCAAAAAATTCTGTCCACAAAATTTTTAACTTGTTTTCAACATTCCCCACAAAGTTTTCAACATATTGTTTAAAACTAAAATTTGCTTATTTTTATTCACAAACATTAAACAATCCTTTCACTGCATAAATATGCATACAAAACAAGGTAGATACTGGGCTTTTCACGTCTTTCAACTTATAAGCCCCCTCTACTACTGATTCTAAATATTAATATATATTTCTATCTATATTAGGAAAAAAAGGTGGTACTATGAAACTTTCTTGCAACAAACAAGTTTTGGTGGAAGCAGTCTCCATTATTCAACGAGCAGTTTCCACAAAATCTTCTATTCCTGCTCTTGAAGGCATTTTGATTAAAACAACAGAACAAGGAATTGAACTATGCGGCTACAATTTGGAACTGGGTATGAAAACAACCATCAAAGCAAATATCGCAGAACCCGGAAAAGCAGTGTTAAGTGCAAAATTGTTTAGTGAAATTGTTCGTCGTTTACCGGCAGATGATGTTCATTTAACAACAGATGAATCTAATATTACAGTAATCCAAAGTGGACCAAGTGAATTTTCTTTGGTAGGAATTCCTGCTGAAGAGTATCCTGAACTGCCTGCAATTCCGGAAGACGACTCTATTGAAATTACACATAGTCTGCTGAAAAGTATGATTAAACAAACCATTTATGCGGTAGCGGATAACGATTCCAGACCAATTCATACAGGTACTTTATTTGAATTAAAGAAAAATCAAATTCATTTGGTTTCTGTTGACGGTTATCGTTTGGCTTATCGAGAAGAATCCATTCAAAATGATTTGGAAATCAGTTTTGTTGTTCCGGGAAAAACACTTTCCGAAATTTTAAAATTATTGAATGATGACGATACAAAAGTCAATATTCATATTGGCAGACGTCATATTATGTTCCAAATTAACGGCTATTTTATTACTTCCCGTTTATTGGAAGGTCAGTTTTTGGATTATCATTCCGCAATTCCAAAAAATCATGATACAGAAGTAGTGGTTCAAACACGTACTATCATCGATAGTATAGAACGTGTTTCTCTTTTAATTATGGACAGATTAAAAAGCCCAATTCGTTGTGTCATTGAAGAAGACGAAATAAAATTATCTTGTTCCACACCAATTGGACGTGCAAATGACCAATTTGAAGTAAAAATGGAAGGAGATCCATTGGAAATTGGTTTTAATAGCCGCTTTTTACTGGACGCATTGAGAAATGCGGAAGGGGATGAAATCAGAATTTTATTCAGCGGGCAAACAAGTCCTATGATTGTACGTCCAAAAGAAGGAAATTCATTCTTATTCCTTGTATTACCTGTTCGTTTAAAGTCAGAATAATCACGATATGAAAAAGAGAAATGGAATTGGCTGAAAAGAAAGGCGACTTACGAAATGGAAAACGTAAAAATAAAAATTGATACCGAATTTATTCGATTGGATGCTCTTTTAAAATTCGGAGGCGCTCTCAGTACCGGCGGACAAGCAAAACTAGTGATTCAAGACGGGCTTGTAAAAGTAAACGGAGAAGTTTGTACCATGCGGGGTAAAAAAATGAGACCGGGCGATGTTGCAGAATATGAACATGTACTTTATGAGGTTTGTTCGTCTTGATTATAAAAGAAATAGAAATTTCTAATTATCGAAATCTTTCTCATGTTATATTAAAGCCCATTCCTCAAATTAATGTTATTTACGGGCAAAATGCACAAGGAAAAACAAATTTACTGGAAGCAATGTGGATTTTTACCGGAGGGCATTCCTTTAGAGGAGCAAAAGACAGTGAATTAATTGCGTTTGGCAAGACCACTTTTGAAATGAATATGAAATTTTTTAGCGAAGAAAGAGAACAAGACGCAAAAATCAACATGACGAACGGGAGAAGAAGTGTTACAATAAATGAGATACCGAAAAAATCGGCTTCTTCTTTGGTAGGAAAATTTTGTGCTGTTGTATTTTCTCCTCAGCATTTATCACTTGTAAAAGAGGGTCCTTCCAATCGCAGAAATTTTATTGACGGAAGTTTATGTCAAAGTAAGCCGGCCTATGCAAAATTGTTGATGCATTATAATAGAACCTTATCTCAAAGAAATATGTTATTAAAAGAAATTACAAAACATCCTGAATTAAAAGATACACTTGAAATTTGGGATGAAAAGCTTGTAAAGTTTGGTGTTTCTATTATAAAAGAACGTTTTTCCTATTTAGAACGTTTACAGCCGATTGTAGAAGAAATTTATCATGGAATTTCTTCTCAAAAAGAACATTTTTCTTTAAAATATGATTCTTCTTTTTTAAAAGAAGGTCAAACAGAAATAGAAGCCTGTTTTTTTGAAAAGTTAAGAGCATCTCGAAGGTCAGATTTTATGGTTGGATATACAACAGTGGGACCTCACAGAGATGATATTTCTTTTTATATTAATGAAATTTCCGCAAGGTCTTTCGGTTCGCAAGGTCAGCAGCGCTCGGTAGCGCTTGCATTAAAATTGGCCGAATCAAAAGTAATGGAGTCTATTACAGGGGATAAACCTGTTATGTTTTTAGATGATGTTATGAGTGAACTGGATGAAAACAGACAGGATTATATTCTCAATCATTTAAAAGACCAGCAGGTTTTTATTACCTGCTGTGATCCAAATACCATTCATCAATTAAAACAAGGCGCTTTATTTAAAATTTATCAGGGCGAATTGATAGAACAAATGATATTAAAATCTTAGAAAGGTCAAAAGGAGGCAGCTTTATGTATTTACATTTGGGACAAGATACCGTTGTAAAAATGAGTGAAGTTGTTGGAATTTTTGACCTGGAAACATCTACCATTTCAAAAATTACAAGAGAATTTTTGGCAAAAGCTGAGAAATCAGGCAAAGTAATCAATGTTTCAATGGAAATGCCAAAAACTTTTATATTGTGTAAAGATCATAAAGAAAATACCATCGTTTATATTTCTCAAATATCTTCTTCCACTTTGTTAAAAAGAACAAAGTACATGAATGATATTTCAAATGTATAAACTGTATGATTAAGACAGAGAAAGGACGGATGGAATGAGTACTGAAAATCAAAATCGCGAAAATCAAAACGAAAAAGTAGATTACCAAGATTTATTTAATTCTCTGGTGAAAGAAAATGAGCAGAAAGAACCAATGGCAGAAAAAACAAAGTCAAAAATGAAGCGAAAACAAAAAAGTCAAGAAAAAAATCAGCCTTCTGCTTCACAGTCTCAACCGGAATTGAATAAACAACATGTTTCAAATGAAAATTTACATCATAGTTATGCTCAAAAAAATCAAAGAACGCACGTTCCACAGAAAAAGGGAAAATTTTATCAATCTTCCTGCCCTTATTGCGGAAAAAAAGTAGGATTATTCCGTACTTGGATGCTGAAAAATAAGGGAGATTATTTTTGTCCGGAGTGTGGAAACAGGTCTGCAGTAGTAATAGATAAAGTAATTGTACCGATGGCGATTACCGCTGTTGCAATCAGTCTCATATTGGTTTTGATTTTTACTTTTTTAGTTGATATGCATATTTGGTCTATTATATTAATTTTTATTCCATTTTTAGTCTTTTTTTGCGCATCTGTCTTTTTGGTTCGTTTCAAACGAATTGCTCCTCCCGGTGCAAAACGTAAAAAGAAACCTATTCAAGATGATATGCAGAATACACGTGTCATTTAATGTTATGATTTTGTTTTACCGAAAGGAGAAATTTATCTATGAAACAAGCTCCGTTAGCACTGCCTGTTTGTCCATATTGCGGTCAGCATTTTAGTTATAAGGAAGTTATGAAAAGTAAAGGACAAGAAGATGTCCAATGTCCGAAATGTAAACAGAATTTTAAAGTAATGATGGAAATGTCATTTAGTATTTTAATTGCTGTTGTAATAATTATTATATTGTTGGTTAATGTTTGTTTATATACATTTATACCTAATATTAGCTTTTTATATATGGCAGGAGTTTTGTTAGCTGGTATCATTGCTATTGTTGCTATGATTCCTCTTGTAATTCGCTACGTAAAACCGGAAAATGCAAAATATTCTACCAGAACAACAAGACAGAAAAAATAAAAATACATTTTGTATAAAAATGGAGGGTTAAACTTGGAGTTTACCGAAATGAATCAACCTGCTGAAAATTATGAAGCGGATCAAATACAAGTCTTAGAAGGATTAGAAGCAGTACGTAAAAGACCGGGTATGTACATAGGTTCCACAGGTCCCCGTGGTCTGCATCATCTTGTTTATGAGATTGTAGATAATGGTATTGATGAAGCCTTAGCAGGATTTTGCGATAAAATTGAAGTAAAAATATTGCCTGACAACATCATTTGCGTTATAGATAACGGTCGTGGTATCCCTGTAGGAAAACATCCGAAAATGGGAATTCCGGCAGCAACTGTTGTGTATACAGTACTGCATGCCGGCGGTAAATTTGGTGGCGGTGGCTATAAAGTTTCCGGCGGTTTGCATGGTGTAGGTGCCTCTGTAGTAAATGCACTTTCAGAATGGCTGGAAATTGAAATTTATAAAGACGGCGATATTTATACTCAAAGATTCGAACGCGGCAATATTAAGACAAATTTAGAAATTGTAGGAAAAACAGAGAAAACAGGTACATTGGTACGTTTTAAACCTGACGCTGAGATTTTTAAAGAAACAACAGAATTTGATTTTGAAATATTAAAAACTCGTTTGCGCGAACAAGCATTTTTAAATGCTGGTATTCATATTCAAATCAGTGATGAAAGAGATCCGGATCATATTATATGTGAAAATTTCTGTTATGAAGGCGGAATCAGCAGCTTTGTAGAGTATTTAAATAAAAAGAAAGCAGTTGAATTGGTACATCCGGATATTATCCATTTTTCTACAGTTGCAGATGATGACCAGGCAACAGCCGAAGTTGCAATGCAGTACAATGACAGTTATAATGAATTGATTTTATCCTTTGCAAATAATATTCATACTACAGACGGCGGTACGCATGAAGAAGGTTTTAAACGCAGTTTGACCCGTGTTATGAATGATTATGCCAGAAAATATAATTTATTGAAAGACAGCGATAAAAATCTGACCGGAGATGACGTTAGGGAAGGTTTGACTGTCGTTATCAGTATTAAAGTAAAAGACGCCCAGTTTGAAGGACAAACAAAAGCAAAATTGGGTAATACGGAAATCAGCGGGCTTGTCAGCAATATGATGAATGACAAACTTTCAACTTACTTGGAAGAAAATCCCGCAACTGCCCGTGCTATTTTTGATAAAGCTTTGGCAGCTTCCCGTGCCAGAGAAGCTGCAAGAAAAGCAAAAGATATGGTTCGTCGTAAATCTGCTTTGGAATCCGCAGCGCTTCCGGGAAAATTGGCAGACTGCCAATCAAAAAATCCGGAAGAATCTGAACTTTATATTGTAGAGGGTGACTCTGCGGGAGGTTCCGCAAAAGGCGGAAGAGACCGAAAAATTCAAGCAATTTTACCGCTTTGGGGTAAAATGCTGAACGTTGAAAAAGCAAGGCTTGATAAAGTATACGGAAACGAAAAATTAATGCCGGTTGTAACTGCTTTGGGATGCGGCATTGGTGAAGAATTTGATTTGGAAAAACTTCGTTACGGAAAAGTAATTATTATGGCTGATGCTGACGTTGACGGTTCTCATATTCGTACTTTGCTGCTTACATTTTTCTTCCGTTTTATGCGTCCGTTAATTGAGAATGGAAATGTTTATATCGCTCAGCCTCCTTTATATCGTTTGACAAAAGGAAAAACACATTACTATGCTTATTCCGACCAAGAGAGAGATAAATTTATGCAGGAACTTGGCGGTAATTTAGATATTCAGCGTTATAAAGGTCTTGGTGAAATGGATTCCGAGCAATTATGGGAAACTACTATGAATCCCGAAACTCGTATTATGCTGCGCGTAGAAATGGAAGATGCTGCAATGGCAGATGAAATTTTCACAATTTTAATGGGTGACAAAGTAGAACCAAGAAGAGAATTTATTGAACGTAATGCAAAATATGTACAAAATCTAGACGTATAATTTTAATAGAAAGGTATGGTAATACGTAATGAATAAAGGCGACACTCCTCCTCGAAGTATACAGGATGAGGAAGAATATCTGCAGGAAGAGGCAGATATCAAAGAAGTGGAAGAAGAATTGGAAGATGGAGAAATAGAAATAGAGTGGGACGGTTCAGAAGCGGAATTGGTTCCTGATGAAGATGCGGAAGAATTTGAAGATAATTTTGCGGGCATCAAATTAAGTTATGTTTTAAAAGAAGACGAAATTTACGATGCACTGCGTTCTTCAAAAAGCTATAAAAGTGCTCAAAAAAGATTGATTGCCGAAAGTATTATTTCATGCATTATGTCAGGTGTCTTTTTTGCTATGTTTGCAATTCAGATGAATTGGTTAACCTTGATTTTTGCAATATTGTGTCTTATATTGGCGGCTGTTATATGGCCGGCAGCTTGGTATAATATCAAGAAAAATGCAAAAAGATTGACCAGTGGAGAAGAAGTACAAATGGAAATTTATCCTTCCTTAATTGAAATGGGAAAAGCAGAACAAAAGTGGGTAATTCCATTGGATGGTACGGTAAAATGCCGTAAAACCAATCATTTGTTTGTATTGCAGACAGATTCGACTCATATTACTATTTTGCCAATGCGCTGCATTGAACCCTCTGTTTTACCAGACGTGGAAGCCATTATTTTATCCGGTACCATACAAGCTGCATAAGAGGGGGAATTTATTTTGAGAGCAGAAGACAATATTCCCGAATTAAAGTTTGATAATTTATCCATAGAGCGAAATTCTTTTGCAGATGCTTATTTTATTGCCCACAGCACCATTTCTCCAATTTATTTACCCATTGTAAAGGCAGGAATTTGTGTGTCCTTGGCAGTTTTGTCAGCATCTGTGCTGCCGCTTTATCGTACATTTTTTTCCGGCGTTGTTGTGCCGGTAATTGCCATTAGTTTTTTTATTCTTCTGGCTCTCTTTTTTATGGTCGTTTGGCCGGGTATTATAAAAGGACGCGGCGCAAAAATTTTTGATTCCAACCAGATGATGTCTCTGCCTTTTTCAGTTGCTTTTTTCAAAAGTTTTTTTGAAATACAAAACGAAAAAGAAATCATTAGAGAATATTGGACAGAAGTGGACCGTAGTCTGGAAACAAAAAGCATGTTTATTATTTTAGGCGGCCAGCAACGTCCTCTTGTTTTAATCGAAAAAAAGAATCTTTCAGATGAACAACAGAATAAGCTATCTACTTTTTTAGAGAAAGTATTGATATTTAAACATAAAAAAGCAAAATAACTTTTCCACAATTTTTTTAAAAGTTGTGGAAAAAAGAAAGGATAGACTCATATGGAGCAAAAGCAGGTTACAGCAAATTATCTTGTGACAAAAGATGATTTGTTTCAGTTTGCGATTGCTGCAATGAAAGATCAAGATAATAAAGTAGAACGATGGTGTTGTCGTTTGATTGGACTTGCCATGGTAATATTCGGTCTGATAGGAGCTATCTTTCTTACAACTTCTGTTTTTCAAAGAATCATTTATCTGTTAATTGTTTTTGCAGGTTTGGCAGTTGGTTTATATTACGATACACTGCATCCCTATTTGATGAGAAAGCAGATAAAATCCTACGTAAATAAGGAAAAGTGTCGGTCAGAACTACTGTTTTTTTATGAAACAGAGATGCAGTTTGACTTAGAAAACTATAGCGCTTCCATACCGTATCATATGCTTTATGAAGTGATAGAAACGAATAAAATTTATATTATAAAAATAGGGATTGACCAAGTAAAATATTTACCAAAACGTGCAATTACTCCAGAAGATTGTATTTTTATAAACCATTGTTTAGAAACACAGCTAAAAGAAAAATTTAAGCGAGAAGGTGTCCGATAAATGGAAGAAAATCAAGAACTACAAGCGCAGGAAAAAATTATAAATGTTGACATTGAACGTGAAATGAAAAAGTCCTTTTTGGACTATTCCATGTCAGTTATTGTTTCCCGCGCATTGCCGGATGTTCGAGATGGACTAAAACCGGTTCACAGAAGAATTTTATATACCATGTTTGAAAATAATTTGTATCCTGACAGGGCTTACCGTAAATGTGCTGATACAGTTGGTTCTGTATTGGGTAGATATCATCCGCATGGTGACGCTTCTGTTTATGATGCGTTGGTACGTTTGGCACAAGACTTTTCTATGCGCTATATGCTTGTGGATGGACACGGAAACTTCGGTTCTGTTGACGGAGATCCGCCTGCTGCTTATCGTTATACAGAAGCGAGAATGAGCAAAACTTCCATGGAAATGGTAGCGGATATTGAAAAAGAAACAGTAGATTTCCGTTCCAACTATGACGACCGTTTGCAGGAACCAGACGTTTTGCCATCTCGCTTTCCAAACTTGCTGGTAAACGGTTCTACCGGTATTGCTGTTGGTATGGCAACCAATATTCCTCCTCATAATATGGGAGAAGTCATAGACGGAATGTGCGCTATGATTGACAATCCCGAAATTCCTTTGGAAGGTCTAATGGAGCATATTAAAGGTCCTGACTTTCCAACAGGCGGTATCATTATGGGACGCAGTGGTATTCGTTCCGCTTATGCGACAGGTAGAGGTAAAATCGTTGTTCGTGCACGTGCGGAAATTGTAGAAGAAAAAAATGGCCGCTTTAAAATTATCGTAACAGAGTTACCATATCAGGTAAATAAAGCAAGACTGATTGAAAATATTGCAGAGTTGGTAAAAGAGAAGAGAATTGAAGGAATTTCCAATGTGGAAGACCATTCTGACAGAAATGGTATGCATATGGTAATTGACATCAAACGTGACGCTTCTCCGCAAATTGTTTTGAATCAGTTATATTCTTTCACACAAATGCAGACAACATTTGGCGTAATTATGCTTGCCATTGTAAATGGAGAACCAAAAACACTGACATTGGCAGAAATGCTCAGTGAATATATTAAATTCCAAAAAGATGTTGTAACAAGACGTACCCGCTTTGATTTAAGAAAAGCAGAAGAACGTGCACATATCTTGGAAGGTTTGCGTGTTGCGCTTGATTTTATTGATGAAGTAATTGCAATTTTGCGCAGTGCAAAATCCATTCCGGAAGGTAAAGCAACCTTGATGGAACGGTTTGGGTTGGATGATGTACAAGCAAATGCGATTGTTCAAATGCGTTTGGGACAGTTAACCGGTTTAGAGCGTCAAAAAATAGAGGATGAATTGGCTGCTTTGGGCATTAAAATTGCAGATTTCAGAGAGATTTTGGAAAATGAATCACGCTTACAGGAGCTGGTAAAAGAAGAAGCAATGGCTGTAAGAGCAAAATTCAACGATGAACGTCGTACGGAAATTGCTGCTGTTAGCGGTGAAGTAGACATTGAAGATTTAATTCCAAAAGAAGAATGTATCTTTACAATGACCAATTTTGGTTATGTAAAACGTCAGAAGATGGATACCTATAAAACACAAAATCGTGGCGGCAGAGGGGTAACAGGTATGACTACCCGTGATGAAGATGTGCCTACAGAAATGTTTGTAATTAACAGCCATGATTATGTGATGTTCTTCACTAATTTGGGAAGAGTATACCGTTTAAAATGTTATGAGGTTCCGGAAGGTTCCCGTACAAGTAAAGGCATGAACATTGCAAACTTACTTCCAATTGCGTCAGACGAACGTGTTACTTCTATCATTCGTGTTCCTGAATTTGATGAGGACAGCTATCTTGTTATGGTAACCCGTCATGGTATTATCAAACGTACCAGCTTGTTGGCATATAATACTGCACGAAAAGGCGGTGTAATTGCCATTGACCTTGATGAAGGTGACGAACTTGCTTGGGTAAATGTAACAGACGGAAATCAAGAATTATTGGTTGCTACCAAAAAAGGTATGTCTATTCGCTTTAAAGAAACAGATGTACGCGCAATGGGCAGAACTGCCCGCGGCGTGAAGGCGTTGACGTTAAAAGAAGATGATTTGGTTGCAGGTATGTGTGTTCTGCATGAAGGCGGTTTGGTATTGACAGTATCTGAAACAGGTTATGGCAGATTGTCTCCAGCAAGTGATTATCGTACACAGACCAGAGGCGGTAAAGGTCTGATTAACTACCATGTAGATAAATATGGAGATGTTGCTTCCGTAAAAGCAGTAAATCTGGATGAAGACATTATCATGATATCTTCTGACGGTGTCATCATCCGTATTGAAGCCAGCTCTATTCGTGAATGTTCTCGTCCAAGCAAAGGTGTACGCGTGATGCGTGTAGACGGTGTGGAAAGCAAGGTTATTACCATTGCAAGAGCACCACACGATGAAGAAGAAACCAGCAAAGATATAGAGATAGAAGATGACGGTCAAGATGAAGTACCCGATGAAAATGAGGGTAAGGAAGAAACTGTAAATCAACAAGAATTATCGGAAGAATCTTAATCAAAAGGTATCATCTATACAGGATGATACCTTTTTTTGATTTGACATTGACAAAAGAAGAAGTGCTTCCGTATAATAAACATATACCCCTTGTGGTATTGGGAGGTAACATATGAAACAATGTATGGATGCAGATAATTTACATCGCAGATTAAAAAAGATTATTGGACAAGTTCAGGCAGTTGACAGAATGATAGATGAAGATGTGCCCTGTGAAGACATTTTGTCTCAAATTAATGCTGCAAAATCAGCATTGCATAAAGTTGGACAAATTGTTTTGGAGGGTCATATTCATCACTGTGTTCGTGATGGAATTGAGCATGGAGATGCAGAAAAAACAATAGAAAGTTTTACAAAGGCGGTAGAACGTTTCTCAAATATGTCCTAACTGTTCTGGATATTCCTAATTATTTTAAAAGGGAAAAAGAGGGCATCTCAGTAGATAGAGTGAAAACGATGAAAAAGGCGAAGTATGGCCCAAGAGAATCTTTTTTTTAAATAAGATAAGAGAAAAAATTTTCTTTAGTAAAATAAGAACCTTCTAAAATTTTTCGGGAGTCTGGGAAAACAGAAGAAACGGTATAATCCAGTTGGTTTTGGAGTAGATTTGATTTTCTGTTCGGAGTCATTAATATATTAATTTTAAACTAAAAATCAGTTCCTTTTGGAACTGATTTCTTTTTTATAGCTTGACAACCAATACCCCTATATGTATTATATACCTATAAGGGTATAGGTACTGGAGGCAGTTATGAAAAAAATAATTGAAAAAATAGAACAATTTTTAGAATTGGGCGGCGTTAAAAAAGATATTGTGCTGTTGGTCATTTCTGGAATCTCATTGCTTCTCAGTATTTTTCATGTAGTACCACTGCCATTTGATATTGCATGGGTTGCTATTGTTTTATGTGGTGTTCCTATTGTCTTGGAAGCAATGATTGGTCTTATTACAGCATTTGATATCAAAGCAGATGTTTTAGTATCCATTGCATTAATAGCATCAGTTTGTATCAGAGAGGATTTTGCCGCAGGTGAAATTGCATTTATTATGCAACTTGGTGCGCTTTTAGAAGACTTAACGGTGGCAAAAGCAAGAGCAGGTATTGAAAAATTGGTTCATCTTACACCTCAAACAGCAAGAATCATTTCCAATGGAACAGAACAGATTGTTCCTGCTGAGAAAGTTCAGGTTGGAATGACATTAAGGGTACTCCCGGGAGAAACCATACCTGTTGATGGAATCATCACATTGGGAAAGACTTCAATTAATCAAGCTGTTATGACAGGAGAATCTCTTCCTGTAGATAAAGAAGTGGGAGATGAAATATCCAGCGGAACCGTAAACCAATTTGGTGCATTTGAAATGAAGGCAACAAAAGTAGGAGAAGACAGTTCTATTCAAAGAATGATACGTTTGGTGCAGTCGGCGGATGCAGGGAAAGCAAAAATAGTTGGAATGGCAGATAAATGGGCTACGTGGATTGTCGTAATTGCATTGTCAGCCGCAGGATTAACTTGGGCAATTACGGGAGAAATTATTCGAGCAGTTACTATTTTGGTTGTATTTTGCCCATGTGCATTGGTATTGGCTACTCCCACTGCAATTATGGCTGCGATTGGTAATTGTACCAAACATGGTTTTTTGGTTCGTCAGGGAGATGCTCTGGAACGATTATCAATGGTGTCCAAGATTGCATTTGATAAAACAGGAACGCTTACCTATGGTACACCAAAGGTGATTGCGGCAAAAAGTATACACCCCGATTATGCGAAAGAGGATATATATACTTTGTGTGCCTCGGCTGAACAATTATCTGAACATCCTTTGGGAAAAGCAATCGTAAGTTGTTTTAAAGAGAATGAAACTCTCTCGCTCATGGAAGCAGAAGAATTCAATATGATTCCGGGACAAGGAGTTTCTTGCCTGGTAGATGGAAAACAAATACTTGCCGGCAATATAAAATTGTTACAGGAATATGGAGTCAAATGGAATGATTCTGTAGAGAAAGAGACAAAACAATATCTAATGAAAGGTTGTACTGTCATTTATGTTGTGATTCATCACATATTAGCAGGATATATAGTACTTTCAGATACCATTCGAGCAGAAAGCAAAAAGATGATAGATGAACTGACAAAATTAAAGGTACAGCCTGTACTGTTAACGGGAGATCATCAAGATGCCGCAACTCACATTGCAGGACAGCTTCATATCAAAGAAGTACATGCCGATTGTTTGCCGGAACATAAATTAGATTGGATTGAAGAATATCAAAATCATAAAGAAGCAGTCTGTATGATTGGAGATGGTGTAAACGACGCACCTGCACTCAGAAAAGCAAACGTTGGAATTGCAATGGGAGGTATTGGCAGTGATATTGCAGTAGATGCCGCAGATATTGTTCTTGTAGATGACGATATTAAGGAATTACCTCACTTAATTTCACTGTCAAAAAGAATGATGATGACTATTAAGTGTAATTTAATTTTTTCTTTGGGACTTAATTTTCTGGCAATCTTATTAGCGATTACAGGAATATTAAATCCAGTGGTAGGAGCATTGGTACACAATGCCGGGTCGGTAGTAGTCATTATAAATTCGGCTTTTTTATTAAGATGGAAACAACATAAAAAGTAGTGTTTATATTTTTATTTTGACTTAACTGTGATATGATACCTTTATATTATTCTCAAGAAAGAGGGTATTGATATTGAAACAAGGAATCATATTATATCAATCGAAATATGGTGCTACCAAAAAATATGCAAATTGGTTATCTGATAAAACAGGATTTGACTGTATTGCCGTAGATAAGGCGGATATGAAACAAATACAGCAATATGATGTGATAGTGCTGGGTGGGGCAATTTATGCTTCCGGAATTTCAGGATTATCTTTTTTGAAAAAACATATGGAAGCATTACGGGGGAAACGATTGGCTGTATTCTGTGTCGGCACTTCACCTTATGAGAAAAAAGCAGTGGAACAAATATATCAGCATAACTTGAAAGGGGAACTGAAAAATATACCTTGCTTTTATTGCAGAGGCGCTTGGGATGAAAGTATAATGTCTTTTAAAGACAGAACTCTTTGCAAAATGCTGCAAAAAGCTGTGTCTAAAAAAGACCCTTCTGTATGTGAACCATGGGAAGCTGCTCTCATGGAAGCGGTGGGAAAAAAGTGTGATTGGACAGATGAAACATATCTGACACCTTTGATTGAATATTTATCTCAACAAAAATAACATTTGTTATATTATATTTAAAATATAGTCAATATATCTGTTTTATGTATTATCATATATCTTTATGCCATAATAAAAAGCCGCTGATCAGCGGCTTTTTATTAATAATTTTCAGCTCGAATTTCGAAAAATGCTTGTGCATGGGCACATACGGGACAAACTTCCGGTGCCTCCTGTGCAGTATGAATATATCCACAGTTACGGCAAATCCAAACCGTTTCTGTTTCTTTTTGAAATACAGATTCTGTTTCAATATTTTTTAATAATGTTCGATATCGTTCTTCATGAGCTTTTTCTATTTTCATAACACCTTCAAACATTTTTGCAATTGGTTCAAAACCTTCTTCTCTTGCTTGTTTTGCAAAGGATTCATACATTTCTGTCCATTCATAATGTTCGCCGTTGGCAGCAGCCTTTAAATTGTCGGCTGTGTCAGGATAACCGTTTCTTAATAATTTAAACCATAGTTTAGAATGAGCGTATTCATTTCTGGCCGTCTCCAAAAAAAGAGCGGCAATTTGCTCATAGCCGTCTTTTTTTGCTTTTGCAGCATAGATTTCATATTTATTTTTTGCCTCTGATTCTACATTAAATGCTCTGAGAAGATTTTCTTGTGTTTTTGTTCCTCGAATGTCCATATCAATCCCGTCCTTTTATAAGAATCTTATTTTAATAGGATTGTCATAATTGATATTGTTTATACAACAAAAGGCTGTGTTATCATAACACAGCCTTTGTTTTATTCTTCAAATTGATATTGATATGATATATTATTTTCGTATAGTACTTGATACAGTTTCTTTGCTTCTTTTTCATAGTAAGCTGCGGAATCGGTCGCAATTTGAACAGAGCCCAAAGTACCGCCGGCTTGCTGACCGTCTGCACGAATATCAGCAAGATCTGCATGTTGTGTAGAAAGCCATGCTTCATGATCTGCTTTCACAGATGAGAATACATCGCTCGGCAAATTTTGCTGGCAAAGCTCATAAGCATGGTCAACTTCTTTTGCCCATATACCGGCGAATTTTTCTTCAACCTGGAGCATGTCGTTGGTTGTATAGACAGAAGCGGATTCTTCATTATGAGCTGTTGTAATCGGGTTTTGAGAAAAATATTCATCAAAATCTGTATTGTTTTGGGATGACGTACTGCTGTTTGGAGCGGCTGTGGCAGACTGCGTGCCAGATTCTGCTTGAGGTACAGAATTTGAATGGGACTGAGTATCCGAAGATAGACTTTCTGCTGCAGAGGAAACAGAGGTAGAAGAAATTTGGGAGTTTTCCTGTCCGTTACCTGAACAGCCTGTGAATATCATGCCTGATAGTAAAATTACACCCATGAGAGCCGCCAATTTTTTAGGAGTATTCATATCGTAACATCCTTTCTTTTCAGATTGTTTTCATCATACTATAAATAAGATAAAAAAACAATGTCATCATTTTCTATAAAAATAAGGCTTCCATTAACATAGGTTCTAATGTTTGATAAATTTCATTGAATTGGGAAATAGGCAAAGGATTTACCCCTTTACCTACTTCAATGGTAAATCCTGGTCTCCTAAATCGGCAAATAAACCAATCTTTATATCCTCCGTAAGATGCCAATCCCTCCGGTTTTGACAGTACATATCCGCTTGATACGGCGAGTCTTTTTGCCATGTGTTCTGCATTGGGAGGAAGGTAATCATCAAATCCATAATAAATCTCTTCCCCTTGGCTGTGAAAGGCTAATGCATACCCAAATTCATATTTACGAGTCAAATCTGCCAAATATTTACTTTCCGGTTCACTTTCGGGGTGGGTTCCTCCATATCTTGTCATTGCAGGTCCTGTAATACCATCTTCTATTTCCATTTGTCTCAGTTTGTGCCAATAAGCATTGAAATTATGGTTGATATCCACACCGCGCGCATTTGACTGCCAATGGGTGGTATCTCCTTTGCTCACTTCTTTTACTAAATTTGTATACTCCCCTGCTGATTCTGCACCATGTATTTGAATTTCTACACCGTCAGGATTCACACATGGAACGACAATCAATCGACTACGATGCAATGCGGCTGCTGCGTCTTTGCCGCATAATGTTTTTCCTTGTTGGGCAGCTTTGCATAATCGCTCGGTAAAACAGAGCAAAATAGATGTTGTAATCCATTCCATCCCGTGGAAAGCAGCAGCAAAAAGAACAGGCTGTCTGCCAAGTTCGCCTTTACATGTTGATTCCAAGGCAATTAAATCACGTCCGCAAAGACTTTTTCCATAAATACATTTTTGAAAATAAGGATAAGTAGATGTAATTTCATCTGCAATTTTACATATGTTACCGTAATCACTGGGTTGTTGATTCCACTGATACAACAAAATTCCCCCTTGCTATATGGCTTAGGATACTATAGAATAATAAGAAACCTTACTATAAATTATGCGAATATAGAAACAAGTGTCCCTATATTGCAAGTGTTTTTCCATAGAAAGAAGGATTTTTATGAATTTAACAGAGAAAACATTAAAAAAAGAGTATCAATATCAAGGTAAAATTTTAAAAATGCGTGTTGATGAAGTTGAATTGCCAAATGGAAATACTGCAACAAGAGAAGTCGTGGAACATCCGGGAGGTGTTACCATTGCTGCATTAACCGATAACAATGAATTGCTGTTTGTGCGTCAATTTCGTTATCCTTATGAAACTGTTCTGCTGGAATTACCTGCAGGAAAACTGGATCCCGGTGAAAATCAGCCCCTTGAGGCTGCCAAGAGAGAATTGCAGGAGGAAACAGGCGCTGTTGGAAAAGATTATATTTCTTTGGGAACATTCTATCCCAGTGCAGGATTTTGTGATGAAGTGCTTCACCTATATTTCTGCAGAGTTGCCTCTATTGGAGCAAGCCATCCCGACGAGGACGAATTTATTGAACCAATTTTAATTCCAATAGAAAAAGCGGTTGAAATGGTATTAAACAACGAAATCCCCGACGGAAAAACACAGGTTGCAGTATTAAAAGCAGCTATGCTTTTAAATCACAAAAAAGGTTAATCGAAAAAGTAAAAGCGCAGGTATCATTACCTGCGCTTTTGATTTATATTATTTCAGTAAATCTTTTACTGTTTTTTCAAATTTTTTGGTACAGTGTCGGCAAGCAGTATCTGCTTTTGTTTCTTTGCGAATATCTTTTGCAGATTCCGCTCCTTTTTTAATCGCTTTTTTGATATCTTTTTCTGTCACTTTATAACATTTACAAATTATTTTATCATTTGCCATAATCAATTCTCCTATCTAAAAATAAATAAAAAACGGGATAACTGCTTTGAGTTATTTTTCACTTGCTATTTTACAATAAATTGTATATAATGGAAAATAAAGGAATTATGTCGAATCTTATCAATTTCATGCGAATTATGAAAGAAAGGTAGAATCTTTTTTATATGAACCACCATATATTCATTTCAAGTATAACAGAATTACAAAAAGATTTCAAAAGGCAATTTTTGCGTATATGCCAGTATCATCAAATCAGCAGTGAAAAGACTTATTATGCAAGCGAGCATATCATTTGTATGTTAGAGTATATCAAATTTTTTTATCAAAAAGAGCAAATGGATGATAGAACAAGCAAAAAAGCGTTGATATTTGAAATGGTGGATGCATATTCCGATTTCAGATTGCCAACCATACCTATGGCGCATATGTTTCAACATAGCCCAATAGAACATTTATTTTATATTTCATTATGTAGTACAATGCCGCAGCATATTTGGAATTTAAGTTATATCATGCCGCAAAAAACAGTATGTAACAATAAATATCACATTGATTTTGCTCTTTGTGATAGGAAAACAGGAAAAGTACAAATTGGCATAGAATGTGATGGTTTTCATATTCATTATAATACACCTGAAAAAGTAGAAAATAATAATATGCGTGACCGAGAAATAAAAAGGTTAGAGGGATTTGACATTTGGCATTACAGTGGAAGTGAAATTTATCACTCTCCTTTGGCTTTGGCAAAAGAGTTTTGGAAGTACGTTGCAATTACTTTTTATCCGGACCTTTAATTATACTTTTTGCCTTTTTGGAAACATTCTATCTTTTTTTCATATAATAAAAATAAGGAACATACATAATTTCAAACAAATAGGTTATCCTATAATGAATCTATAAAATTTAAGTTACATTTTTATTGAATCTTTCTATTTACATTGGTCTGTAAAATGATATAATTAAAATAATCATACCTAATTGCTATAGTTAGGTATTTATTTTTTAGGAAAGGATAGTAGATTTATGAAAAGGACTTTATTTTTTTTAATCGTTGCAATTGGCATCGTAGCAATTTCTACCGGCTGTTCATCAGGAGACACACAGGTTCTCGAAGATAAAATTTCTCAATTGGAGCAGCAATTAAATTCACAAAATGCTTCAAGTAGTAATAATACAACTGCTTCTTCAAATACATCTTCCCAAAATGATGCCACAAATGCTGCAACTTCTTCTGCACCTGTACAAAATAACAATTCACAGCAAGCCAATACCAATTTTGACACTACTGAATTGTCTCAAAAAGTAGAGTCTGTTGCACAATTGGCGGACTCCACTCAGCCAAAATCTACTTATAGCGAAAATATAAATTTGTACGGACAAGTAAAAATGCAAATAGAACAAGTTGAGTTTGAACTGGAACAATTTGAGAATCAAATTGAAATGGCTTTGAGAACAGGAACCTTAACTTACGACCAATATTACCAATTAGACCGTACGCTGGATCAGTTGGATCATCGTTTGGATATGGCAAAAGATTCATTGGAATGGCGTTTGGGTGTAGACGACTAAAATAGAATAACAAAAAAACTGCATTGTAAGACAATACAATGCAGTTTTTTGTTCAAACAATATTTACAATCTGGACATGGAACCTTCAGGAGCTTTTCTTTACTAACATCATACTGCATGATATAATATAAATAATCAAATACATATTTTTTTGTATACTATGGCAATAAAAGGAAAGGGAGTTTGCAGTGGATAAATTAACAAGAACTGTTACTATTATGATTGCTATCGTTATTGCAGTCAGCGCGGTATTGCTTGCTTTCTTTTTAACCAGGTCAAATGACCAAAAAGCAGAATCTTCCTCTTCTGTTGATACAGATGAAAAAGCAACGTTGGTTTCCCCCAGCATTGAGCATGTACAATCAATGACAATCACCAATCAATATGGAACATACACCATTGTTCCGTTCGGCGATATGCATGGAGATGCAGATACTTACTATACAATTGAAGGCATGGATATTAATCAGTTGGATGTTTATGCTATACAAAATATTGTTAAGTATGGTTGTAATCCTGTTTCAACAAGTAATATTGGCAATGTTGAAAATCTTTCAGAATATGGTTTGGATAAGCCGGTTGCAACTGTTTCCGTTATGTATGAAGACGGTGAAATATATGATTACTATATAGGAAATGCCGTAAATGGAAAAAGCAACAAATATTATATGTGTGCAAAAGATTCATCCAATGTTTATGTTATCATGATAGAATCCGGTATGCTGGGTGCAACGGATCATTTGTTAAATAAAACTATTTTTTCAATTTCTCAATATGATTATGTGAATAAAAACGATTATAATGCTGCCGAAAATGGTTTTAGCAGTATAACTGTTATGAATCCTAATTTGACACAAGCCTTTGTTTATGAAAAAGTGAGCGGAAAAACATATCGTTTGCCTGATTATCAAACAATCAAGCCAAATGATACCACTTTGGACCAGATAAAAACATGTTTGGAATCTTTAAAGGCAGATGAAGTAATCGCAGCTTCTGCAAATCAGGAACAGCTGGAACAATATGGATTGAAGGAGCCTGCCTCTTATATTTCTTTTGTAGTGAATCAACAGCCCTATCAATTGCTGATAGGAAATAAAACAGATGATAATATGTATTATGTGAAAAAAGCGGATTCTGATATTATCTATAAGATAGACAGTGATAAAATTTCAGTCTTTACAGATGCAACTTTATTTTCACTGACAAATCCTACAATATATGCGACAGATGAAACAGATTTTTCTTCTTTTGAAATAGACTATAAGGGTCATACTTCCAATATATCGTTAGAGCGTGAAGAAGATGAATATAAATCTACAGAGAATAAAACATATTATCAGTATCATCCTGTTTTGAATGGCACTCAAATGGATAATCAGGAATATGAGTCATTTTTGTCAGCAATTCAAAATACAGCGTTGGAACAAGCAACGAATTTAACAGCAGAAGGGGAACCTGTGTTAAAAATAACGGTCAAACATTTTGATACTGACCGTATTGATACCATATCTTTTTATGAAACAGATGGTAATGTACTGGTTGTTACAGGAGACATCGTAAGAGGTACCATAGGAACATCTTCTTTTGAAACTTTAATAAAAAGTATGCCAATATAAAATAATTTGGATATTTTCATGGAAATAAAAAAGACAGCACATTTTGTGCTGTCTTTTTTATTTTTGTATTTATGCTGATAAGTCATATTGGGAGAAATCAGTATCCTTTTGCTAAAACTGTTGTTCCTTGCTCCAACGATTGTTTTACATCAATGATTCTTTGATTTCTGCTCCCGCGGAAAGATAAAGATAAATCTTTTTGAGCAATGTCAAACTTGCCATCAATTAAAATATCTGTCTGGGTGAGTAAACGCTGGACATCCGGATTTTTCATTTCCAATAATTGCTCCAAAGTATATCCTGTATAGGTAGTCACATTTAAGCCCTTTTTATGTACCATTTCAGCCAATGCTGCTAAAGGAGCAGGCTGGCAAAAAGGTTCTCCTCCGCTGAAGGTAACGCCGCTTAGAAAGGATTTTTACAAATTTCTTCATAAATAGCAGTAATCTCTTTTTCCGTACCTCCTTCAAAGTCGTGGGTATCAGGATTGTGGCACCCTTCACAGTGATGGGGACAGCCTTGTGTAAAAATGGTATACCTCAGGCCTTTACCATCTACAATAGATTCATCGATAATTCCGCTGATTCGGAGGGTATCTTTCATAACAATTCCTCTTTTCTTTCCCATTTTGGAAGGAGTAAGAAAGGTTCAGGATATCCGAAAAGATATCTGAACCTTTCTTATTGTTTATCGTCCATGTTTTACACGGTCTTTTTCTTCTGCGCGTTTTGCATTGTTCCAACGGTCTGTGGTACCAACCAGATATCCTGTAATTCTGCGGATACGTTCAAATTTAGGCCCCTCTTCTTCTGTGCGGTGGCATTTAGGACATTCGTTGTCAATAATACCATTATAACCGCAGCATGGGTCGCGGTCCACAGGGTGGTTGATAGAACCGTAACCAATGCCTGCTTCTTTCATACAGCGAATAACAGATTCAAAAGCCTCTAAATTTTTGCAGGTATCGCCGTCAAGTTCTACATAGCTGATATGACCGGCGTTGGTCAAAGCGTGATAAGGAGCTTCCAATGCAATTTTTTCATGAGCTTTGATTGGATAGTATACAGGAACATGGAAACTGTTTGTATAGTAATCACGATCTGTAATACCCGGAATAATTCCATAACGTTTTTTATCAATTTTAATAAAACGTCCGCTTAAACCTTCAGCAGGAGTAGCTAGTAAAGAGAAGTTAAGGCCTGTTTCGGCAGATTTGTCGTCCATACGTTTTCTCATATGGGTTACAATCTCCAAGCCCAGTTTTTGGCTTTCGGCACTTTCACCGTGATGTTTTCCCGTTAATGCCTTTAATGTTTCAGCAAGGCCAATAAACCCAACACTTAAAGTACCGTGTTTCAAAATTTCTGCAATGCTGTCTTGTGCATCCAATTTTTCTGAATCAATCCAAACACCTTGTCCCATTAAGAATGGATAGTTATATACTTTTTTGGTAGATTGAATTTTAAATCTGTGAAGCAATTGATCAATGACTAGGTCAATTTTTTCATCCAGCATTTGATAGAATTTGTGAATATCACCTTTTGCTTTGATACCAAGACGAGGTAGATTAATGGATGTAAAGCTAAGGTTACCTCTGCCGTTTACAATTTCTCTGGAAGGGTCGTATACATTGCCGATTACTCTAGTACGGCAGCCCATATATGCAATTTCGGTCTCAGGATGTCCCTCTTTATAATATTGCAGATTAAACGGAGCATCAATAAAGCTAAAGTTAGGGAAAAGACGTTTTGCGGAAACACGAATAGATAACTGGAATAAATCATAGTTCGGGTCTTCCTTATTATAGCTAACGCCTTCTTTGACTTTGAAGATTTGGATAGGGAAAATGGCAGTTTCTCCGCTTCCCAATCCTTTTTCTGTTGCCAGAAGAATATTCTTCATAGCCATACGGCCTTCCGGGGAAGTATCAGTACCATAGTTTAAAGAGCTGAACGGTACTTGTGCACCTGCACGAGAATTCATGGTGTTCAAATTATGAATTAAAGCTTCCATAGCTTGGTAAGTTGCATCATTGGTATCGTCCATAGCAGTTTCCACTGCGTAGGAATGCATTTTTTCAGCTTCTTGCTCCGTAACAGCAAGACTTGGTGTATTGGAAAAGTATTTTTTTAGTGCAGCTTCAAATGCATCGGTAGTACCCATAGTAATGTCTGTACCAATTTCATTTTGAATGGTTTTTGCAAGTTGGGTAGCTTCTGCTTTATTTAATCCCTTTTGAAACTGCAATGCTTGTGCCAAAGATTTAAAATAGCATTTGCGGAATGTTTTGGCAACACCTAAAGCCATAGCATAATCAAAATTAGGTACACTTTGACCACCGTGCATTTCATTTTGGTTTGCCTGAATGGCAATGCATGCCAATGCAGTATAGCTGCGGATATCGTTTGGTTCACGTAAAAAACCGTGACCTGTGGAAAAACCGTCTTTAAACAGTTTAATTAAGTCAATTTGGCAGCAAGTTTCGGTCAATGCATAGAAATCTTTATCATGAATATGAATATCTCCGTGTCTGTGTGCTTCTGCCATCTCGGAAGGGATAACATATGCATCATAGAAACATTTTGCACCTTCAGAACCATATTTGAGCATGGTACCCATTGCAGTGTCAGCGTCAATATTTGCATTTTCACGCTTGATATCTGCTTCTTCGCTTGGCTTAAAGGTAAGATCCTCATAAATTTTCATAAGGTTCTCATCCATCTCACGCATCTTTGCATGTTCAGCGCGATACAAAATATATGCTTTTGCAGTTTTTGCATAGCCGTGTGTAATCAGGTGCTCCTCAACAGCGTCTTGAATTTGTTCAACGGTAGGAACATCTTGTGTTGTTTGAAATGTGCTTACAATTTCTTTTGTAAGCGCATTTAGTTGCTGTTCTGTTAATTTTTCATCCGCAATACGAATATTTGCTTTAAAAATAGCATTGTATATTTTTTGTGCGTCAAATGCTACGACAACACCGTTTCTTTTTTTTATAGTTTCTACCACCAAAAGCACCCTCTTTTCAACTAAATCATGGTTTTTATCATAATCATCATATAGATTCTTATTTTCGTTTGTGTTCTTATTTTACAGGATATTGTGTGTAAAGTCAATTAAAACACAATATTTTGTATTTTAAATGTGTAAAAAAATCATCAGTGAAAATTTAAAAATTTCGTATAAAGTGCAGAAAATATAAAAAGAATGAAAAGGTTGTAACCAATTCATTCTCTTTTGTAACTATTTTTTACTTTTATTTTGTTTCATTTTTGGATTCAAATGATTCTACCCAAGAAATACAATTCTGGAATATGGGAATTAATGCAAGCCCTTTTTGTGTAATTTGATATTCTACTCTTGGAGGAATCTCTTGGTATTGATGACGTTCTACAATACCGCTGGCCATAAGTTCTTTTAAGCTTTGGCTGAGCATCATATCTGTAATAGAAGATACTTCGTTTTTTAAAGTACTGTAACGTTTACTTTGGGCATCCTGCAAAGCCCAAATGATACGAATTTTCCATTTACCGCCTATATGCTTTAATAATGTTTCTAAAATCGCGTCTTCAGTTTCGGGGCTGACAGTTTTCACAGTTTCCGGAACAGATACTTGAGCAGATTTTTCTTTTTTCTTTTTTTTCGCTTCTTTATCTTTTTTCATGAGATGACCCCCTGTTCTTTGAAACTAAAGTATATGTATCGAATATAGATACGTTAGTATCATCATATCACGGGAGAGAAGGCATTGTAAACCTTTCCTTGATTTTTTACAATTTTTTGACAAAAAGCGGGTTAATCTCTTCTTAAAGATTCAACAGGATCCAGTTTTGCAGCTTTTGCAGCAGGAAGTGTACCGGAAAGTACGCTGATTAATATACTGATACCAATGCCAAACAGTACGTAATAAGGACTTATCAGTATCATATTCACACCAAAATGACTTTGGATAACAGCATTGCCGATGAACATGATAATAAACGTAATTACGGTAGCAATAATACCGCCCGCCAAACCAAGTATAAATGATTCTGAAATAAAAATACGTCTGATATCCTTACGGCGTGCACCAATTGCCTTCATAACGCCTATTTCTCGGGTACGCTCCACTACACTGATATACAGAACAACCAGAATCATAATAGCTGAAACAAGAAGCGAAATTCCTGCGATACCTGCTAATACACCTGTAAATAAATCCAGCATGGTTGTGAATGTTTCAACCATTGTTTCTTGCATGGAACTGCCATAACCCATATCAGTGACAGTTGATTTTATACCATCCACATTTTCTTCCATATCTGCGATTAACATGATACTGGTCGGCATAAGGTCATAATCTTGTTCTGCACAGGCTTGTTTTAAATCGTCATAATATAAATAAACTTGAGACATACCGCCTGACATAGGGCTGGTTTCATCTGACAATACACCGCTGACCACAGTATCTATTACAATTTGTCTGTTGTCTACCTGAACAGAAACTGTGATTGTTTTGCCTACAATATCATCCATCCCCAATTCTTCTTTTACCGCTTCATTAATAATAATCTCATTTTTATTTGCCATAGTGCCTTCTGCCAGGTCATATTCGTTATATTGGGACAAAGTGGAAACCATCATGAGAGGGGCCTGTTTATCATCTATGGAAGCAATGGCAGTTCCCATAGCAAAGGCACTGAAATGTTCTTCTGTAGCAGATACATGCTCTACTGCACCTAATCTATCAATATCTTCTTGCGTAAAATAAGTGTTGGACAAGAATGCCTCGGGTCCCATGGCCGGAGTATCTTCCTCTTCTGGCATAGTCACTTCAATGGCAAGCGGATTGGCAAGACTCTCCATCGTATCACGAATATACGTTTTAATACCGTTGCCGATGGAAAGCATCAGCATAATACTCATAATGCCGATAGACGCACCTACCGCCACCAAAATATTGCGCATCTTTTTTTCTTTCATATTTTTAAATGCCAGTTTGATAGCGCCTGCAAAATTTAAGTTTTTGCTGATTTCTTTTGTCTTTGCTGTCTCGGCTGTTTCTTTCGGAGTGAGTGTAATTCCTTGTTTGTCTTCTACAATTTGTCCGTCGGCGATGCGAATCACACGGGAAGAACATTCTGCAACATGTTCGGAGTGAGTAACAAGCAGCACCAGTTTCCCTTCCTGCGCTATCTGTGTAATAATATCCAAAATTTGTTGTGTTGTTTGGGAATCCAGAGAACCGGTGGGTTCGTCGGCAACAATCATTTCAGGGTCGTTGATTAACGCCCTCGCAATAGCAACACGCTGCATTTGTCCGCCGGACAGCTGATTCGGTTTTTTGTGAATATGGTCTTTTAAACCTACTTTTTCCAACATCTCTTTGGCACGCTCGATTTGCTCACTGCGTTTTACATTGGACAGTGTCAATGCCAAAGCAACATTGTCCAGTATTGTTAAATGGGGAACTAAATTAAAGCTTTGGAAGATAAAACCTATTTTATTTTTTCGGTAAATATCCAGTTCTTTTTCTGTAAAAGACCCAATATTTTTGCCATCTACCAAAACTTCTCCCTCAAATTTGGAATCTAATCCTCCAATGATATTCATTAAGGTAGATTTACCGCTGCCGGATTCACCGATAATAGAGACAAGTTCACCTTTTTCAAAAGATACATTGATGCCTTTTAATACAGGAAATTCAGTGCCATCTCCCAGTTTATAGCTTTTTTTCACATCGTTTAACGACAAAACAGCCATTTATGTAACCTCCTTTTTCACAATACCGTACTTTACCAGGTTGACTTTATCTTGATAACGTTTCATGAAGAACTCTTTTTCTTTTGGATGATTATATACATCAATCGCGGCCTTCATCGTAATACCCATTAGAATTTCTAAAATATTTTGGAAGTCTTCTTCCGAATTTATATTTAAATGCTGCAATTGAAAAGATTCGTAACAGAACAATTCCGCAATACATTCATTGTGTTGCTGAAACGCCATAAACATTTCGTCTTGGTCGGTAAAACGTTGATTGCTTAGTATAGAACGGAAAAGACCGAAGTTTTCCTTAGAAAATCCATACTCCAGCATATATGAAAAGATATCATCAAACAGTTGAAAAATGTCACCTTGAGATTTCTTTAAACTATTTTTTATCACAGAGAGAATACTTAATTTAAAGTTTTCCAGCAAATAAGAAAGCAGTTCTTGTTTATTGGCAAAATAATTGTATAAATTACTGCGTGAAACGCCTGCATCTTTTGCAATATTCATAAAAGATGTCTGTTCAAATGGTACACGTGAAAATTCCTTTTTTGCCGCGGATAAAATATTAGCTTGTTTTTCCGGGGACAAGTTAAAAAATGTTTTTGACGGCATAGGAATATCCTCCTTTCCTAATCGTATCAATTTCTGACACAGTGTCAGTGTCCTCACATTATATTTGACACAGTGTCAGAAGTCAAGGAATATGTAGTAAAATATATTGAACAATATGTAAATTATGAAAAAGCAATATTACATTTATCAATGGTAATCGTCACAAAATATTGACTTATCAGATATGGCATAATTAAAAATTTAAAAATAAATTGTTTTGTTATCTCATTGTTATAAGAACGTTTTAACATTTATAAGGTAGAAATTGCGAAGCAATTTCTTTTATGTTATAATAATTCAGATAAACAGTTATTAGAATTTATGTATTAACAAGGAGAGAATCATATGGCTGCGAATATTCAAGCACCAAAAGGAACCAAAGATATTTTGCCAAAAAACAGCGGTACTTGGCAGTTGGTAGAAGATGTCATGCGTGATGAGGCATCCATTCATGGCTTTGAGGAAATTCGCACTCCTGTATTTGAACGTACGGAACTTTTTGAGCGTTCTGTTGGGGATACAACAGATGTTGTCCAGAAAGAGATGTATACTTTTTTGGACAAAGGTAATCGTTCCATCAGCCTCCGCCCGGAAGGAACTGCAGGAGTGGTACGTGCTTTGCTGGAACACGCATTAATTAACGAAGGTGTTCCGCAAAAATTTTATTATTTGATTTCTTGTTACCGCTATGAAAATACACAAGAAGGCAGACAGCGTGAGTTCCACCAATTTGGTTGTGAAGCATTCGGCGCTGCAGCTCCTGTGGCAGATGCTGAGTTAATCGCTTTGGCACATGGTATTTTTGAACGTTTGGGTATTCGAAATCTTTCCTTGGAGATTAATTCCATTGGCTGTCCGGAATGCCGTGCAAAATATCATGCAGCTTTAAAAGCTTTTTTGGAGGCTTCAAAGTCAGAGTTGTGCGATACTTGCTTAGAGCGTCTGGATAAAAATCCAATGCGTATCTTGGATTGCAAAACACCGTCATGCGGGGAGATTACCCAAAATGCTCCTGTTATGAAGGATTATCTGTGTCAGGAATGTGCGGAGCATTTTACAGCAGTACAAGAATATTTGGATGCAGCAGAAATTGAATATACAGTAAATCCACGTATTGTCCGTGGCTTAGATTACTACACACGCACTGTTTTTGAATTTATTTCAAACGATTTAGGTGCGCAGAGCACAGTATGCGGCGGCGGACGTTATGATGGTTTGGTAAAGCAAATGGGCGGTGCGCAAACACCCGCACTGGGCTTTGCTATGGGTATGGAACGTTTGTTGTTGATTATGCAGGCACAAGGAATTCAACTTCCTGAACCTCCTGTTTGTGAATTATATATTGCTCCTTTGGGGAAACAAGCGCAGATAAAGGCATTTGCCCTTACAAATATGTTGCATCAAGCTTCTATTAAGGCAGAATGTGATATGTGCGACCGCAGCTTAAAAGCACAAATGAAATATGCGGATAAAATTGGTGCTCTATTTACGTTAGTTTTAGGTGATGATGAACTGAAACATAACCAAGCTGAGTTAAAAAATATGAGAACAGGAGAAAAAATACCCATCTCTTTGGGAGATACTTTTTTAACTGAATTTGTTGCTGCTGCAACGCAGGCAGAGGATATGTTGGCATTGAATATGGACGAATTGTCCATTGATTTAGAAAGTTTTAAACAATTTGAGAAAGAATAGTGGAAAAATCGGAGGCTAATTTATGGCAGAGTTTATGACAGGTTTAACGCGCACCCATTATTGCGGAGAATTGCGTTTGTCAGATGTGGGAAAAGAAGTAACCGTATGTGGTTGGGTACAGCGTCAACGTGACTTGGGACAACTGATTTTTATAGATTTGAGAGACAGAACCGGTATTTTACAGCTTGCATTTGATGACAGCACCGACCGTACCATTTTTGAAAAAGCATTTACAGCTCGTGCAGAATTTGTATTGGCGGCAAAAGGAATTGTAAAAGAGCGTTCTGCAAAAAATATGGAACTGCCTACAGGTGAAGTGGAAATTGCTGTTACGGAATTGCGCGTTTTGGCAAAAAGTGAAACACCGCCGTTTGAAATTGTAGAAAACTCAAATGTAAAAGAAGAACTTCGGTTAAAACATCGTTATTTGGATTTGCGCCGTCCTGATGTTCAGGAAAAAATTATTGGTCGTCATAAAATTGTGAAAGTAGCACGTGACTACTTTGATGAGAATGGTTTTATCGAGATAGAGACACCGAATCTAATTAAATCTACACCGGAAGGTGCAAGGGATTACTTAGTTCCATCTCGTGTGTTCCCGGGAAATTTTTTTGCATTACCACAGTCTCCTCAGTTATATAAACAACTGTTGATGCTTTCAGGATTTGACCGTTATATGCAGGTTGCTCGTTGTTTCCGTGATGAAGATTTACGTGCAGACCGTCAGCCTGAATTTACACAGATTGACTTGGAAATGTCATTTGTAGATGAAGACACTGTTATGGCAATGGGTGAGGGGTTTATCAAAGAAGTATATAAAAAGGTGCTCAACATTGATATTCCTACTCCATTTCGTCGAATGACTTGGCATGAGGCGATGGAACGGTTTGGCTCCGATAAGCCTGACCTTCGTTTTGGTTTGGAACTGGTAGATTTAAGCAAGGCTCTGGAGGGAACAGAGTTTAGAGTATTTGGTGGAGCTCTTTCCGCAGGCGGCAGCGTGCGAGGCATTAATTTAAAGGGACATGCCGACCAATTGAGTCGAAAAGAAATTGATAAACTGACTGAATGGATTAAAGCATACGGTGCTATGGGTCTTGCTTGGACTAGACTAACGGAACAAGGGGAAACCTCCAGTTATGAAAAATTCTTGGCTCCGGATGAGGTAACTGCTGTACGCAATGCGTTGGGAGCGGAAACAGGAGATGTGCTGTTATTGGTAGCAAGTCCAAAATCCAAAGTTGTGTTTGATTCTCTGGGGGCATTGCGCTGTGAGCTTGCGGCACGTTTTGATTTGATTGATACCTCAGCACCAAATCTTCTTTGGGTGACAGATTTTCCTCTATTCGAGTTTGATGAAGAAGAAAATCGTTATGTTGCAATGCATCATCCATTTACAGCGCCAAAAGAAGACGGATTGGAATTGTTGGAAACTGACCCAAGTAAAGTATGTGCAAGAGCATACGATATGGTTCTAAACGGAAATGAAGTAGGCGGTGGTTCTATTCGAATCAATAATCCGGAGCTGCAGCAGCGTATGTTCAAAGCTTTGGGCTTTACCGAACAAGATGCACAGGAACGTTTCGGATTTTTAATTGACGCTTTCCGTTATGGTGCACCTCCTCATGGTGGTATGGCATTTGGCCTTGACCGTTTGGTAATGCTTATGCTTGGCGGAGAAAGCATTCGTGATGTAATTGCATTCCCAAAAGTAGCAAATTCCAGTGAATTGATGACCAGCTCTCCCTCCACTGTAGATGAAAAGCAATTGGTTGAGTTGGGAATTGCGGTTTGTAAACAAGAACAGAGTGAAGAAACGATAGATTAAATGTAAAATACCTTCCGTAATATATGGAAGGTATTTTATATTTTTCTGTGTTACGACATATAAAGTTATGATACAATAAAGAAAACAGGAGGGATTTCATGATTACGATAGAGGCTTTAAAACAGGAGGATATGCCGCAGTTAATTGAACTTTATAAAGAGCTGATACCACCTCATATAGAGTTTAATACCTCTCTGGAACGCTGTTTAAAAACATACAAAACAATGGAGCAGGATGACTGCAGTTTTTTGGCAGTGGCAAAAGAAAATGGAGAAATCGTAGGTTCTGCATTAGGAATTTGTTGTCAATGTCTGGTGAATCCGTTTTTGGTGGTAGAAGATGTCATTGTACGAAGTGATCAACGGGGAAAAGGTGTTGGCAGAATGCTAATGGAAGCACTCGATCAATTTGCGGAAGAAAAGGGCTGTGCTTATTCGTTTTTGGTATCTTCAGATTTTAGAACCGGCGCACATAGTTTTTATGAGAGTATAGGCTACACAGATGGTGTAGTAGGCTTTCGTAAAATATATCAAAAATAAAAAATTATAATAAAATGTACGTTAAAAATATCAATAAATAAAAAAGAGTTTTTGCTAATAAAACTAGCAAAAACTCTTTTTGTTATCTGATAGATGATTACATTCCGGGTTCTCTTAACAAGTTACGCCATTCTAAATCTCCACGTTCCAGACCATGAATAAGAACTTCACCTGTTGCAATATTCGTTGCAAATGGAATATTGTGTGCATCGCATAAGCGTAATAAATGCATATCGCTTGGTTCATGCGGCTTTGGTGTTAAAGAGTCACGGAAAAACAGAAGCATGTCAATTTCATTACATGCGATGCGGGAAGCAATTTGCTGGTCGCCTCCTTGAGCACCGGATAAAAAACGTTGGATTTTAAGTCCGGTTGCTTCGGTTACCATTTTGCCTGTAGTACCGGTGGCACATAAATTATGGCGGCTGAGTACTCCGCAATACGCAATGCAGAATTGTACCATTAATTCTTTTTTCGCGTCATGTGCGATTAAAGCAATGTTCACGATTGCCCCTCCTTTTACGTATAAATTTGAAACGGAAGATCATTATAATCTTTCTAATGGGAATAGAGGAACAGATTCACCTTCAAGACGGGCTGCCAAACGCTGTAAAGCCATTGCTCCCGACGAATGTGCATGATTTACCACAGCTTTAGCCGGATTGGTTTGCAAATGAATGTCGTCCGGTAATACAGCAATTAAACGAATACCGGTTTCATCGATAATCGTATCAATATCTTGATAATGCTGCATTTTACGGAACGACTCAAAACTAAAACGATTAATTACCAAACGCTGTTGACGTATCCCTCGCTCCTCCAGTAATTGACGAACTTTGTCACTGTCGCGAATGCAAATAGGGTCAGGTGTACTTATTACCAAAGCACGGTCTGCAGCTGCTACAGCAGAGATAAATCCTTTACCGATACCTGCCGGACAGTCAATAATCACATGGTCATAATATCTGGATAAAATAGGGACCAATTGTTTCATTAAGTCCGGATGTATAGTGTGTTTCTCTAAAGCCGGTGCCGGCAGCAAAAACAGATTGTTTAGCCCTGTATATTCTTCACAAGAATAGATTGCCTTAATCGGTTCGCAATTACCGTTTACGATGTCAGATATATCAAATACCAATTCTTTATCCACGCCAAGCATGGCATCTAAACTGCGAAGTCCTGCATCCCCGTCGATTAAGAGAACTCTTTTTTCGTTTTTTGCAAGTGTACAGCCCAAACCCACACTGATAGTAGACTTACCCGCTCCGCCTTTACCGGATGTGATAACTGTTACTAATCCCATATAAAAACCTCATCAATATTTTACCATAATTCAGTATAGCAGTCAAAATTTTTTGTATAGTTTTAGAGATGAAAGAGATAAATTCACAAAAGCTTCATAAAAACTAAGAATATCATAGTAATAGTGCTGAAAAGTTTTGAACCTTTTTGACTATTTGATAAAGTGACTGCTTCATTTTTCATAACCTATATTATAGCACAGGTTTTTATAAAACACAGCTACTTTTGTAATTTTTTGGAATATTTTATTCATTTGTTGTACCGGAACTGTTTGTTTCTTCCGGCATCACTAGGTTTCCGTTTTCGTCCACGGTTTTGCCATAAAAATAAGCATCAAAAATATCTTTGGCAACATTCATGGAGTACGTACCGCGAGAACCATATTCCAATACTACTGCAACGGCAATTTCCGGATCGTCATACGGTGCATAAGCGATAAACGTTACATTATCTGAGTGTCCCGGATTTTCAGCAGTACCTGTTTTTGCCGCAATAGTAATTCCATAATCGCCAAATATGGAATTTGCCGTACCGCCTGATTGCGTTACACCTTTCATAGCTTCTTGAACTATTTTTAAATTCTCCTGAGAAATATCTACTTGAGAAACTACTTCAGGCTCTGTTTCAGAAATTACTTGGTCACGATTATAGTTGGTTACTTGTTTTACCAAATGCGTTTTCAAACGAGTACCGTTATTGGCAATGGTAGCACAATAAGTTGCAAGCTGCAGCGGGGTAAATGCGTTGTCAGATTGTCCGATTGCAGCCTGAATTACATCACCCGGCTGCCAGACTCCGCCATTGCTGGTACGATATTCAGGACTTGCCAAGGTACCTGTACTTTCTCCAATTTCCACACCGGTTGCTTGACCTAAACCAAATTGTTTTGCGTATAAATCGATATTATCAATGCCGAGTAATCGTCCTACCTCGTAAAAGAAAACATTGCAGGACACTTTAATTGCCTTTTGCAAGTCAACGTCACCGTGCCATCCCAAACAGGTCGGAATATAGCTTGGAGCATAGAATGTATAATAATGGTTACATTCTACATGCGTATTGGTATCAATGGTTCCTTCCTGCAATGCAGCGGCTGCAACAAGCGGTTTAAATACAGAGCCGGGAACGTAGTTTCCGTCAAAGGCACGGTTGACCAGTGGTTTGTTTGTTTCATCTGTTGCCAATGAAGTATAGTAATTGCTGTCCTCTAAATATTTGGTCAAATCATAACTTGGATAAGTTGATGCAGCCAATATAGAAAAATCCTTTACATTCAGGACAACGGCGGCACCTGCCACACAATCTTCTCCGTCATATTCTGTAGAGGTAGACGCACCGGCCCTTTGAGCTGCCTGTACGTTATTTGCAAGGGACACATTGGCTACTTTTTGTAAATTACTGTCCAAAGTAGTATACACAGTATTTCCTGCAACAGGTTGTTCGGTAACAGTATCGGAATTTACTGTTCCGTCAGGATTGGTTTCCACCACCTTGGTACCGTCGGTGCCTCTTAATTCTTCTTCAAACGCGGCCTCAATACCGCTTTTTCCTATTTTATCATTGTAAGCATATCCTTCATCTTTTAAAGCATTATATTCATCTTGAGTTAAAGAACCTATGGTTCCAATCAGATGCGGAGCCAACATTCCGTCTTGATATTCTCTTACAGTGGTAATTTCGATGGTGACGCCTGCCAAATTGGTAGAATTTTCTTGAATGATAGAGGCAGTATCTTTTGAAATATCTTCTGCAAATGTATAAGGATTGGAAATGCTGAACATTTTACGAGTCATATTATAGCGAACAGAGCAAATATCTCTGGTATCTTCACGTGAATAACCTTCGATATTGTATAATTCCATTAATTGCTGCATGCACATTTCTGCAGTGGCATAAGAGTTCAGATTTAAAAAGTTTTTTCCTTTTAATTCCGCTGTCTCTGCGTCTTTTCCTTCTACAAATTCATATTCACCTTTATCGTTTATCACAATAGGAAGTTCGTCTACCCAAGGTTCATTTCTCTGGTCAAGCAAGTGAATTAAATTCTTAATCACATCATTTTGATTGTCACTGTCTAAGTAAGTTTGATCAAATGTTACATTATAGCCGGTTTTATTTACAGCCAACGGTTCGCCGTTTGTGTCTACAATTTCTCCGCGGGCAGCACTTAAATTTACAGTAGAAACATAGGTGGCATCTGCCTGCTGTAAGTATTGTTCACCGTTTATCAACTGCCAGTCAACCAATCGATATACAAATACACCCATACAAACCAAAAGGATACCGCCCAGTGTAGCGTAACGCAATTTGATACGGTCTTTTATGGGACTGCGTTTTCTTTTTCCGGATTTACGAAATTTCAAATGAGCGGCTCCTTTCTTTACTGAAGTAGAATATCACTGTAAATATGTTTATTTTTACATAGCTATATGACGGATGGGTGAACAAAAGAGAAAAAATCGGTAAAGAGAATGCTTTTTCGTTTTACGATTGAGAACGTTCTTCGCGTAAGATGTAGGAAAATCCACGGTTGAAATAGTAAAACAAAGGAACCAACAGAAAAGTATAAGCAGCACGGGGTAAATAATGGCGGTAAAGTACATAGCCAATTGCATTGTAGCCCTTTAAGATGTATAAAAATAGCCATTGGAGCAGTATGACGATAAGAATGGCAGCCAGCATCATAATTAGGCCGGTCAAAAAGTTATTATGGAATACATCTTGTACCAAAAAAGAGATGATAAAACAAATCAACCCCAAAATCAGGGCGTGGAATCCAAACGTGCAGTTGGCACCATAGTCCAATAAAAATCCACTGAATACGCCGTAAAGCAGAGCACATACAGGACCTTCAAACATGGCGATGGAACATGCAATCGGAATTAACAATGTTGGCAGAATCCCATAAAAAGACGGAATGAGCCCGGGAGTTTGCTGTATGATAAAAAATACAATGATTTCAATGGTATATGCAATGTATCTTAATACTCGAAAACGTTTCATGACTTACCCTCCATTGGAGGAAGCGTTGTTTGTATCCGTGTTGTCTACCACTTCACCTTGACCGTTAAAGCTGGTAATAATAATGACATCACGCACAGTTTTAATATCAACAAAAGGTTCCACTGTGGCATACAGAGAAACGTCATTTTCTTCCGGTTTTACTTCGACAGCTTTGCCTATCAGTAAATCTTTAGGAAATTTTCCTCCAATGCCGCTGGTAACAATCATATCTCCTGCTTGAACGGTAGTGCCTGTTTCCAATAATCCCAATTTAATCAGTCCTTGGTCAGAAAGCTGTGCATTGCTGCTAATGGTACCGCTTTCTCGGTTTACTTTGTCTGTTGCGGAAATATTGGTATCCGGAGACAAAATGGTTGTTACTTCGCAGTACATTGCGCTGACTTTCGATACCCAGCCTACAACGCCTTGGTCAGTGATGACGGGATCACTTACTTTTACCCCGGCATTGCTTCCTTGGTCCAGTGTAAACGTATAGTATAAGTTATTTGGGTCACGGTTGATAACGGATGCAGATACAAATTGATAATCGGGATTGTTTTCTTTTAATCCCAAATAGTTTTTCAGTTGTGCATTTTCTTGTTTATATTGGTAAAACTCTACCAGCTGTTGATTTAACTCATTTACTTGTTGTTTTAACTGTTCATTTTCAGCAGCCAAATCTTCATAAGAACGAGTTGCCTCAGAAAGACTTGCTTGTGCGTTATTTGTAGCCACGGCAGTTACTTTTTGCATGGGAGAGACAACCGCGCCGAATATATTGGAGATAGCCCCTCCTCCTGTACAGGCGGAATAGATGATAACAGCTACCAAAACACAAGTAACTGTGGCGAGTACAATAAAGTTTTTACTGCGAAAAAAAGCCTTCACAAGCAGTCCTCCTTTTTCTGTAAGCCTCAAGAATGATTAGAGTGAAAATAAGCAGAGGGCACAAACCCTCCGCTTCCATTTTCGTTTTAAAACGTGATTTATTTACGGCGAGATTTGTAGTATTGAGTAGGAAGCTCAATTTCCAAACGTTTGCCGGTACCTTCCGCTACACAGTCGATTGCATTTTCAGCAACATGAACGGGCATACCTGTTTCTTGTGTAATCAAACGGTCTAAACCGCGAATCAGAGCACCGCCGCCGGTTAGCATAATGCCATTGTCTATAATATCCGCCGCTAATTCGGGCGGTGTTTTTTCCAATGTATTTTTAATTGCATCTACAATATAACCCAAAGGCTCTTCCAGTGCCTCTCGTACTTCAGGACCTGTAATGGTTACATTTTTCGGCAGTCCATCGGCCATGTTGCGGCCTTTGATGTCCAGTGCCGAAGATTCAATTTCTTCGTTGGGGTATGCAGAGCCCAATGTCATTTTGATTGCTTCCGCAGTACGCTCACCAATGAGAAGGTTATATTTGCGTTTTACGTAGTTAATAATTGCTTCGTCAAATTTATCGCCGGCAATGCGTACAGAACAAGATGTTACAATGTCGCCCAAAGAGATTACCGCAACTTCCGTAGAACCGCCGCCGATATCGACAACCATACTTCCGCAAGGTTCTCCTACGGGTAATCCTGCACCAATAGCGGCAGCCATTGGTTCTTCGATTAAGTCAACATGATTGGCACCTGCCTGGCGTGCGGCGTCTTCAACGGCACGGCGTTCCACTTCTGTAACGCCGGAAGGAATGCAGACAACAATATGCGGACGTCCAAAAGAACTGGATTTGGTTGCCTGACGGATGAAATGTTTTAGCATGGTAGCAGTGATGTCAAAATCTGCAATGACACCGTCTTTTAACGGACGTACTGCTACAATAGAGCCGGGTGTACGGCCTATCATATTCTTTGCTTCAGAACCAACTGCAAGTACAGTATCGGAACGCACATCCACCGCTACAACAGAGGGTTCGCGCATGACAATACCTTTGCCCTTCATATATACAAGGGTGTTTGCTGTACCCAAGTCAATTCCAATATCTTTTGAAAACATTGATTTTCCCCTTTCGTCCGCCTTTCAGACGGTATTCCGTTCAAATATTTGAAACAATCTATCTCTGTCTTATATTATGGTATAGATTAGAAACTTCTATTCCAATTTATTATAACCTTTTATCAATCAATTCTCAACTAAAAATTTTGTAAACAAATTCAAAACATAGGTACAGTTTCAGCAAATATGTTACAGCGTTGGACTCTCTTTTCCATAGTTCGATTCTTCTGCAGTTTTTGAAGAACCAAAGGTGCGGAGCAAGCGGCTGATTTCCGCAATGGGTAAACCGACCACATTGTAGAAATCTCCGTCAATTTTACGCACCAATAAGGAACCTAGGCTTTGAATACCGTATCCGCCGGCTTTGTCAAAGGGTTCGCCTGTTGCAATATAGCTTTCAATATCCTCGTCGGATAAGGGATAAAATTCAACGGAAGTACAGCTTACGCCAATTTCACAGCGGTTTTGTTTTAAAATACAGTAACCGGTATATACTTGGTGAACTCGATTGGACAGCATACGCAGCATTTTCTGTGCTTGTTCCTTATCCTGGGGTTTTCCAAGAATATGGTTGTCCAACGCAACAACGGTGTCGGCTGCCAAAACGACATCGTCCGGATGCAGCTTTGCAACAGCTCTCGCTTTTTTTAATGCAAGATTTTGTACCAAACATGCAGGATCGTCCTGAGACATTACTTCGTCAATTTCAGCAGGCTCTACTGTAAACCGGAATCCTGCAAGTTTTAATAAATCTCTACGGCGTGGGGAAGCAGAAGCTAAATATAACATGGCGTTCTCCTTTTTCTAAACTTTCAACATTTCCACAGGGAATTGAACTTTACATAACTTATTTGATTCCTTTTTCGTACAAACCACGGGTATAATGCCCTAAAGGCGCTTTTTGATACAAAAATTGCTGAAAAGTTTCCTCAATTTCAACAGAGTTTTCAACAGTGAATCGTAATATTCCAAAATTCATACCGGATATATCCGAAATTCTATCAGACATTGTCAAAGGAACTGCATTTAAAACTTCACTGCATCCATAATCACACTGAACAGGAAATTTTATGTTTTTTCTGTCTGTCAGCCATGTGGTGCCGTTGCAATTTTTGCAGTTTTTGCCGTCATTTTTTCCAGGGCAATTGCGGCATAACATCAAAGGAAGTCGTCCGTATAATAACAATCCGCGGGGAAGGCTTCCTCCTATCTTAGCACTTTGCTTCAGTGTCAGTTCATAACTTAGCTCAAGGTCCGTCAGCCCCAATTGTTCGTACCACTCAAAAGCGGCTGTGTTTGTCACGTTGAGAGAATATCCTCCATGAATGTTGCAGTCCATTGTCTTTGCCAGTGCAACGCTGTTTACAGTACCTGCCCAAACGTGGGAAATATCCCATTTTAGGAACTGTTCCAGTTTGGAAGCGATGGTACGTTCGATTCCGAACATACCGCGCGGCATAGTAACTGCCAGCGGTAAACCACGGTTTTGCAATTCTTTAACAATGTGTTCTTTGGTATTGATTGGGATATAAATCATTTGACAAACATTTGCGCAGTCAGGAATATCGTCTGCGCTATGCAATCTGGTGAATACAGCCCGCAAAGGAAGTGGCTCAGTGCTTTGCCGTGATGTTTTTGTAGGGAAGGAGACAGGATGAAACGGAATGACCGGTGCCTGTTCTCTCTGTTTGAGTAATTGTTCCAACGCCTCTCTGCGGAGTTGATTCAGCAAAGAAACGGGAATGGACAAATCAGGTTCGATGGAGCAAGTGACGTTTGTGCAATAAAAGGGGGTTCCCCCTGTCTTTTTTAATTGTTCCAAACAGCGCGCTTCGTCTATTGGACGATGAATGGCTTGCTGCGGAATGTCTCCTTCTACTGTAACAGTATGTTGCTCATGGTCGGAAACCGTTATGGTAACAGGAGTGCCTCTTTTTATCATAAGAGAGTACGTAATAGGGACAGATTGACGTTCTTTTTGATAGTAGCTGTGCAGCTGCTGAAATACCGTGTTGGTAGCACTGGTAACATCTTCTTTGGTACGGATGCCAAACATATCACGGCCTAATGTTCCGTCGGGATATCCTGTTGTAAATCCGGAGCGAGAAAATACTGCTTCCAGATTTTCGGTTAAATTTTGCGGAATAGCCTGTTGGTCTAAGGCAAAACGGCAAGCGGCTGTTGCTGCCGCTACATATTCCGGACGTTTCATACGCCCTTCAATTTTAAAGGAGGTAACGCCAGCATCGGCAAGCTCTCCTATGCGTTCAATCATAGATAAATCTTTTAAGCTCAGGTCATAACCTGTTCCGCCTTTTGCGGAAAAAGGCAGACGGCAGGTTTGTGCACATTGGCCTCTGTTGCCGCTGCGGGAACCGAGCAAAGAGCTGAAGTAGCACTGACCCGAAACAGACATACATAATGCACCGTGTACAAAATGTTCTATTTCGACATGTGCAAAACCACCGTCTTTTAATGCCCGGGAAATTTCTTTGATTTCTCTTAAAGATAATTCGCGAGCCAGTACAACCCGTGAGACACCTTGTTCTGCCAGCAGTTTTGCACCTTCCGGAGTATGCACGGACATTTGTGTGGAAGCATGAATTTGCAGTGTCGGCGCAGCTTGGCGCAAAAGATGAAGCAAACCGGTATCCTGCACAATAACGGCATTGACAGGAAGCGTACAGGCAAAGGCAACAAAATCCAGCGCCGGCTCAATCTCATGATTCAATAAGATTGTATTTACTGCCAAATGCACCTTTACGCCACGGGCATGGCAATATGCAACTGCTTGTTTCAGCGTATCATGGTCAAAATTTTGCGCGTTGGCACGGGCACTGAACAGACTGCCGCCTAAATATACAGCATCGGCGCCGCTTCGCACGGCAGCTTCCAAAGCTTCCCATGAACCCGCAGGAGATAACAGTTCCAATTTCGGTTCTTTCATGTAAGTATCCTTTCGATGAATGGTTTTCAGTGTGATTGAAAAATACACTCCCCGAATCAGGGAGTGCATGTGTTCTTTGTGCCGCTATGTATGGATTATTGTTTCTCAAAATAGCCAATAAACGTATCGTCAGACGGCAGTTCAGGTTCAATTGGTGATTTGGGACGTGTGTAACTTCCTGTTAATAAGTCCGGTACAGGGTGTTCTGCACGCTGAACAGGGGAATATGGCGGTATATGGCGCGGTCCTTCTTTTTCTGCTGCCTTTTGCGCCATTTTTTGCTGTTTTTTCTGGTGGCGGCTTTGTTTACTGTGTTTTGTTTGAGGTTTGTTCACAGCAGAAGGCACACCTTCCAGAGGATTATCTACAATTTGGTCTATTTCTTCTGTGTCAATAGAATTGCGGAGCTCTTCCAATGTGTGTGCATCCTCTACGGATGCAGGCGCAGGAGTTTCATTTGTTTCCTGCTCCTGTGTCTCTTGCGATGGAGTTGAAGTATCCTCAGAGGCATTGTTCGCATCGGAAGAATCCCTGTTTTGTCCCGGAGAAAGATTTTGATTTGCCGTAACCAGTGCGTTTTTGAATCCCGGCATTTTTTCCAAATCTTTGTCTTCTGTTAAAAATGCATGTAATACCTGAAGTTCAGAGCGCAATTGCTCTGCTTCGGTTTGTGCTGTTTCTGCGGCTTGTTTTAAACGTTCATATTCGTTTGACCTGTTTTTATCAAGTGTTTTTAATTCTGCTAATTCAGCTTTTGCCTTGGCAGATTCGTCACAATAAGTCATGGCAGTGATAATGGCGGCCATAGAAAGAGAGATACGGTCGTTTTTCTTTAAAACGGCAGAGATGGCACGGTCAATTTCATCGCCGATGGTACGTACATATTCTTCATTGTCATCACTCGTAATGGTACAGTCTATGTCACAAATACGTAATTTTACTTTGGTCTTGTCCATGGAATACCTCCTTATTGCCAAGGCGAAATGGATAATACTTATTATTATAGTATAAAACGGGTTCTTTTAAAAGAGGTTTTCGCGTATTTTCCGTATTTTTACATGCCAATGGCACATATCATTTCGTTTTAAATATGAAATTCTTCCGCAGCAGATGAATTATAAAGATTTTAGAGATATTGTACAAAAAAATATCCTTTTTCCATGAAAATGAAAATTCATCTTTATGGAAAAAGGATACATCTAAAAGGCTGTAAATATGCGGATTTGGTCAATGTTGATACATTTGATTTCAAGCATTGTATTGTAGTTGAAAAACGGTTGGTTTTGGTATATACTGGACATAAGTATAAAATAGATATTTGTGACCCAAAATCAAAAAGCAAGGCTTGTTTTTTATTTATTTGGAGGGAAAAGCATGAACTATAAACAATCTGTCAAGAAAATTCAGGCGGGTATTGAAGAGAAACTTGCACATCAATTTGGCGAAAAAGCGGAAACAGCTTCAGATATGCAATATTATAAAGCAGTTGCCCTTATGGTAAAAGAAATGCTGATGGAGGGTCGCAGTGAGTTTTTAAATCGTGCGCAGAAATCAAAAAAGATTTATTATCTTTGCATGGAATTTTTAATGGGTCGCTCTTTGAAAAACAATCTGTTTAATTTGGGAATAGAAGAAGATTTCCGTAAAGCCCTAAAAAATATGGGCGTTAACCTAGATAGTATTTATGAGCAGGAGCCTGACGCAGGTCTGGGAAATGGCGGTTTAGGCCGCTTGGCAGCATGCTTTTTAGATGGTTTGGCAACAGACGGTTACCCTGCAATGGGGTATTCTTTGCGCTATGAATACGGTATTTTCCATCAAAAATTGGTGGACGGTTGGCAGACAGAGCTGCCGGACCTTTGGCTTCCTGGCGGTAAAATCTGGATGACACCTCAACAGGATAAAGCAGTTGAAGTACACTTTGACGGTTATATTGAGGAATCTTGGAACAATCAATATCATATGGTAAATCATAAGGATTATAAAAAAGTAATTGCAGTGCCGTATGATATGTATGTTGCAGGTATGGACGGAAAAGGTGTCAGTGTATTGCGCGTTTGGAAAGCCAAATCTGCTGATTTTGATATGCAGTTATTCAACGATGGTGATTATCTGCGCGCAATGGAACAAAATGCGCTGGCGGAAGCAATTACAAAGGTACTGTATCCGGGTGATAATCACGAAGAGGGTAAAAGTTTGCGATTGACCCAACAATACTTCTTGGTTTCTGCTACCATACAGGATATTATCCGCCGTCATTTGTTTACTTACAGTTCTTTGGATAACTTACCTGAGTTGGCAGCCATTCATTTAAACGATACGCACCCCGTTTTAGCGGTTCCTGAAATGATGCGCATTATGTTGGATGAATGCGGTTATGGCTGGGATGCGGCGTGGAATATTGTAACCCGCACCATTGCTTACACCAACCATACGGTTATGGCAGAAGCGTTGGAGTGTTGGGGTATAGAGTTATTTAAAAGAAGACTGCCCCGTATTTATCAAATTATAGAGGAAATTAATCGTCGCTTCTGTGCTCAGATGCATGAAAAAGGAATAGACGGCTATCAGGTAGGACGTATGGCCCCACTCAATGACGGATTTGTAAAAATGGCAAATTTGGCAGTGGTTGCAAGTCATTCCGTAAACGGTGTTTCTCAATTGCACAGTAATATTTTAAAAGAAACCGTATTTAAAGATTTTTATCAGGTCATGCCTCAAAAGTTTAAAAACGTTACCAATGGCATTGCACATCGACGCTGGCTGAACCAATCCAATCCGGAACTGGCTGCTTTTTTAACCGAGACCATTGGAGATGGGTATATCCATGATGCCAATGAATTATCTAAATTCTTAGTATATAAAGATGACAAAGTAACTCTTGAAAAATTAGAAACTATTAAATATCATAATAAACAACGTTTGGCCGAGTATATCAAAAAAAGCAACAATGTTGTAGTAAATCCAAACTCTATTTTTGATGTACAGGTCAAACGTATGCACGAGTATAAACGCCAGCATTTAAATGCACTGCATATTTTGGCTACTTATCAGTGGCTGAGAGAAAATCCAAATGCTGACTTTACTCCGCATACGTATATTTTTGGTGCAAAAGCGGCCCCTGGTTACTATTTTGCAAAACAAATGATTCGCTTCATTGTGGAACTGGGTGAAGTCATCAATAATGACCCAAGGGTAAACGATAAAATGAAAGTGATTTATTTGGAAGATTACCGTGTGACATTGGCGGAATTGATGATACCTGCAGCGGACATCAGCGAACAAATTTCACTTGCAGGTACGGAAGCATCCGGTACCGGAAATATGAAGTTCATGATTAACGGCGCCATCACATTAGGTACGCTGGATGGAGCGAATGTTGAGATACATGAAACCGTGGGAGATGAAAATATGCTGCTGTTTGGTATGACCACGCCGGAAGCACAGTCTTTATCCAAAAACGGTTATCAGTCCAAACTGTTTTATGACAACAATCCTGTGATTAAACATGCAATTGAAGAAATGCGTTCAGGTCTAAATGGATTTGAATTCCATGATATTGCAAATAATTTGATAAATGTAGACCCTTATATGGTATTGGCAGACTTTGATTCCTACAGCAAAGTACATCAAAAAGCGGAAAAATTGTATGCCGACCAACAGAAATGGCAGCAAATGGCGCTTGTTAATATCGCAGGTGCAGGTCGATTTGCCGCAGACAGGGCTATTCACGAATATGCACAAAATATTTGGGGAGCAACTCCGGTTCCGTCTGAGGAGCAAAAAACAGCTGCAAAAACAACTGAGAAAGCAGAAGAACCCGTGAAAAAAACAGCTGTAAAATCAGTAGCAACAAAAAGAACGGCAAAATCGACCAAAAGAGGCACCAATTCCTAAGTCATAGAAAATATCAAGCAAGAGCAGGAAGAACGTAATCTGTTTCCTGCTCTTTTTTGGAGAGATGATTATGTTTCATTCCAGAAATTCTATTTACCGCAATCCAACAGGGGCGGTTCAAGTTCAGACAAATATCCATTTTAAATTATTGGTTCCAAGAGAATTTCGATGCAGCGCGGCGCGCCTTATGGTTGGGGAAGAGTTTACAAAACAAGTAAAAACACTTGGTTTGTTTTGGTGCGGAATGAATGGAGAAGACCATGAATGGTGGGAATGTGATTTTACACCTGAACAGTCCGGCCTTTACTTCTACCGTTTTGAAATTGATACCTGGAGGGGTACCCTGGGAATTACAAGTCGCTTTGGTGGTGAAAGCGGAATCGATGAGTACGGCTCTCCTGAAGGAGAATGCTGGCAGCTGACAGTATTTGAATCTCAGTATCAAACACCTGATTGGCTAAGCGGAGGAATTATGTATCAGATTTTCCCAGACCGTTTTTATCGTTCAGGTACTACAAAATATAACGTACCTCAAGACCGTTATTTGCATCAGCGGTGGGGGTCACAACCGGAATGGAGGCCCAATCATCAGGGAGAAATTACGAACTCTGATTATTTTGGAGGAGATTTGGAAGGTATCATTCAAAAATTGGATTATTTACAAAGCTTAGGTATCACTTGTATCTATTTGAATCCTATCTTTGAAGCCCACTCCAATCATCGGTATGATACAGCGGATTATACAAAAGTAGACCCGTTGCTGGGAACCAAAGAGGATTTTATACGTCTGTGCAAAGAAGCAAATAAAAGAGGGATACACATCATACTGGATGGTGTGTTTAACCATACAGGCAGTGACAGCATTTATTTTAATCGTAAGGGCAGATACCAAACATTAGGTGCTTATCAATCTCAGGACTCTCCTTATTATGATTGGTATCAATTTTATCAGTGGCCGGAGCAATACGCCTGTTGGTGGAACTTTGAAACACTTCCAAACGTGAATGAAACCAATGAGACGTACAACGCATACATCAATGGAACAGACGGAGTAATACAAACATGGCTGAAAGCAGGGGCAGACGGATGGCGGCTGGATGTAGCAGATGAGCTTCCTGATTTATTTTTAGATCATATAACAAAAGCTGCCAAACAGGTAAAACCAACTTCCATGATACTGGGAGAAGTATGGGAGGATGCCTCCAATAAAATGGCTTACGGACAGCGCAGAAGATACTTACTTGGTAAGCAATTGGATAGCGTGATGAATTATCCGTTTCGCGAGGCAATCATAGGTTTTTTAACAGGAAAAAATCCTGCAGAAATGATGGAATTGATTATGACTGTATTGGAACACTATCCGCCTAGTGCGATTCACCTATTAATGAATCATATAGGGACTCACGATACAGAACGTATTTTGACTGTGTTGGGAGGAGAGCCGTTAAACGGACGGGACAGAGAGTGGCAGAGCAGAACAAAACTATCGCAGGAGCAGCGCAGCAGAGGATTGTCTTTATTAAAGCTGGCCTCGCTCATGCAATACACCCTGCCCGGGATTCCTTGCGTTTACTATGGAGATGAAGCAGGGATGGAGGGATATCGCGATCCATTTAACAGAGGTTGCTTTCCCTGGGGGCATGAAGATGCAGAGCTGGTGAACTGGTACCGCAGTTTAGGGAAAATACGTCATAGCTGTGAAGTATTAAAGCAAGGAACCTTGGAACCGTACTATGCTGATGACGATTGTTTTGTATATATCCGTTCAGATGAAGCGGTTGGTCAAAAATTATTGGTAGCAGCAAACAGAACAGAGCAGCGTAAACATTTGTTTATGGCTCAGGAATGGGAAACTGCGTCAGCACTTCTTGGAAAGGCTGTTTGGAACGGTACATTAACTTTGGAGCCTTATGGTTATGCATTACTATTTTCAGGGAAATAAATTTTGGAATCATATAAATGTGAAAAAGGGCGCCTCATTTGAGGTGTCCTTTTCTTTTTTGAGATATTCATTATTACGGAAAATATCAAAAAATAGGATAAAGTTTGTGATAAAATAAACTAATTTAGTTAAAAATATAACACATATTGTTAACTTTTTATTTATTATTTACAAAAATAATCTTTTGTTATATGATGTACACATCAGTAAAAATTAACCATTTTAAAGGAGGATGAAACATGAGTGAGACTATGAAAGCAATGGTATATTTAGGACCAGGTAAAAAAGAAGTATTGGAAAGACCAAAACCAACTCCGCAAAACAGTAAGGCAGCAGTGGTAAAAATGTTGAAGACCACCATTTGCGGTACTGACCTTCATATTTTAAAAGGAGATACTCCGGAAGTGGAAGAAGGCAGAGTGCTGGGACATGAAGGTATTGGTATTGTTGAGTCTGTAGGAGAAAATGTAAGTAACTTTAAAGTTGGAGATAAAGTAATTATTTCTTGTGTTACTGCATGTGGAACATGCCATTATTGCAAAAAGAGTCTTTATGCTCACTGTGATGATGGCGGCTGGATTTTAGGCTACATGATTGACGGTACTCAAGCAGAGTATGTACATATTCCTCACGCTGATAACAGTTTATATCACATTCCGGAGTCAATTACGGATGATGCAGCTGTAATGCTCAGTGATATTTTACCAACCGGATTTGAAATTGGCGTATTGAATGGTCAAGTAAAACCGGGTGATACAGTTGCAATTGTAGGTTCAGGTCCAATTGGACTTGCTGCTTTGTTAACAGCCCAATTCTATTCACCGGCACGTATTATTATGATTGACCTAGATGATAATCGTTTGAAGGAATCTTTACGTTTTGGTGCTACAGATACTGTAAATTCCAAAGATATGGATGCTGCAATTAAGAAAATTTATGAAATGACAGATGGTCTTGGTGTTGATGTTGCCATTGAAGCGGTAGGTATTCCGCAAACCTTTGATATTTGTCAAAAAATTATTACAAAAGGCGGCCATGTTGCAAACGTAGGCGTTCACGGTAAATCCGTTGAACTTCATTTGGAAGACCTTTGGATTAAAAACATTACAATCGCAACCGGTTTGGTTAGCACAAATACAACACCTATGCTGTTGAAAACAGTATCTTCCGGCAAAATTAAACCACAGCAATTGGTTACGCATCACTTTAAGTTCAGTGAAATTATGGATGCTTACGATACATTTGCAAATGCGGCAAGAGAAAACGCATTAAAAGTTATTATTGATTTTGAATAATTCAAAAAGCTGTAAATTTCTTTGTATAGAGAATTACAGCTTTTTTATTTATATGTTTTATTGATTATACTGCGGTCACTTATGATGCAGATTATTTTCTATGGTCTCATAAGTAAGCGCATTTTTCGTACAGTCATGATTATTTTTGGTATACGGATAAGATATAGTGCCGTATATATGGAAAAGCTCGTACAAAACAAACTGTTTGTACGAGCTTTTTATTGATATTTGCTGCTGTTTTTGAAATAAATACTACTTTTTATTTTGTCATAAAGAATAAATGGTTTGCTTTTGTCCTTTTATCTATTGCGATTTCTTTTTACGAACAAAATAGACACCGCTCCGGACACGGATACCACTAACATAAGTATCCAGATAAGGTTGTTTGATGCATCGCCTGTATTAGCAGTATGCATATTGTTATGAGAACTGTCGTCAGGTGGATACACAATTGCAGGAACGTGTGTATTCGTAACAACAATATTTCCGTTCTCATCAATCGTTATATGGTTTGTATAACCATTGGGTATATTTATTTCTTTCACGATATATTCTATTTCTTTACCGTTTTCAAACTGAGGTAAATCAGTAAAAGTATAAGTCCAAGCGTTGTCTTCATTTAGTACAGTCTCGTTTCCAACATGAGTGCCGTTGGCATACAGCTGTACTTTGATTTCTGTAGGGCGGATACCATCTTGGTTGTTGTTATCATCCCAGACTTTTGTCACAGATTTTTCTACTGTTGCAGGTGTATGGGAGTTAGTCAAAGTAAAGTTTCCGTCAGTACCAATTTCAACGTTATCGGTATAGTCTGTTGGAACATCAACTTCTTTTACAGTATAAACAATTTCTGTTCCGCCCTCAAACTGAGGTAAATCAGTAAAAGTATGATACCAAGCGTTGCCTTCATTTAGGACAGTCTCGTTTCCAACAGGAGTGCCGTTGGCATACAGCTGTACTTTGATTTCTGTAGGGCGAATGCCGTCTTGGTTGTTGTTATCATCCCAGACTTTTGTCACGGATTTATTAACCAATGCTCTGTAAATACCCAGATTTTGATATTGTTTTTGATAAATAGTGATATTATTTTTCTGCATTTCGCTCAGAGTAGGTAGCGTAATATCTTTAATTTCTGCGGAGGTTAATATATTTTCAGGAGATTTTATTGCGTCTGATTTCGAGTTGATTGCTTCATCAGTTCCCATATTCTTATCGGTCACAATGTAATCTGCAAATGAAATTGGTGTTCCGGAATGATCTGTAAATACAACTCTATAGGTTCCTGATGGCAGTTTCGTAAATGAATATTCGCCATTTGTATTGGTAGTAGTAATGCAGTCGTTATTATTGATGTCCTTTGCAATGGTTTCTTGTCCTGTAATGGCATCAGTATGATATAAGGTTACGGTTAAATCTTGAATTCGTTCTTCTGTGTTACCAATTAAACCGTCTTGATTTGCATCAAGCCATGCAATACCGGAAAGAGTTCTTTCTCTAACATTAATTTTAGAAATAGGAGTAGTTAGCTCATTTAATCCGTCTGCTTCCATGGAAGCACTATTGCCATAGACATTACCACCATTATTGTTTGTAGGATGTAAGGTAATATCCAATACATATCGTTCGAATGTTGGCAGTGTGCCTTTTAATAATAAAGCGGTAACATCTTCGTTCAACTCATACACATTTTTATCTGCCAATGTTTGTGTCGGTACAAGTTCTTGGAACAATGTTTCATCTACGGTTGAAACGTTGGTCCCACGTACATTTTTGTCGGTAGATGAATATAATTTTATTTCTGAAGGAGCTGTTAAGGTAGCTGTAATGGTATAAGATCCGTCAAATGAAGAGCCATTAGCATCTCTGTTGTAAGGCATAACATCCAACATTTTATAGTTTGTATAGTCTAAGCTGTTAGTATTTGTAAAAGCAATTCTCCATTGAATATCTCCATTTATTTCAGCATCACTTTGGAGTGCCTGTTTAGATAAATTTAATGATTTATTGACTACCAAGGTAGCTGTAGCTTCGGATTGATTGGGGTGGGAAGGCCATTGAGAACTAAATACTCTGTTATCTCCTTCCGCTTCAATGTAAGCTGTGTTATATACAGTATGAGTAGATTGTTGTAAATCGATATTCTCGAAATTCAATTCTGCATTAAATGTAATTGCAGGCAGTACTACACCTGTGGGAACATTTTCAATAGTCCAGCTGACTTTGGTGGTTCCATCTACTAACTTTTCAATAGATGCTGTAATTGGTTGATCACCATAATAAAATTTCGTATCGTTACTTACAGTTAGTTGAGCAGGAAGAATATCACTTATCGTTACTCGTCTGATGGTATCTCCTTCTTTACCGCTTGCAACGTTTAAGATAGGTTGTAAGCGGTAAGGAATAAACGTAACGCCTGTTGAAAGGTCAAATGATTTATTGTTTGCATCAATTGATTTTTCAATGCCTGCTTCCACACCTACAATTAATAATGAAGCACCTCTTGCATAGCTGGCCATAGAAGAACTGCTGTTCACAATTTGATGTGCATTATTATATTGTGCTTTTTCATATTGATTATTATCACGAACATAAGAGTTAGGTTGATTTAACTTATCATAGCTGTTTTTGTCTAAACGTGTATCATTTGCAGTGATGTTTTTATTGGACTTATAGAAGGCTGCTGTATGAACTGTTTGGTACACATTTCCTTCTGTTGCAGTGCTCAATATATCCACATTAAATCCAATTTGGTATTGTGTTACTTCTTGCAGGTTTGTGATATTTCTTACTTCAGCCAAAACAGCAACGCAAACACCATCAGGATATGCTGCTTTTAAATCAGCCATGGACGCAAAGTACACCAAATCTTGCTCTTTTGAAGATAACATTTCAGTGTCGGATGTCCAACCTTCTCCATTGGGTTTTGCAGCATACAATAATGTCACATCCCCCGCAACATTCGAGCTTGTTGGAACTCCATTGGATGCAGAAGCACTGGGCTGCATGGCTTCATCATCTATTCTCATCAATAAATTGATGGCTTTTAACTCATTTTTATCATCACCGGCATAGGAAAAGGCACCGGCTATTTGTACAGTTGAACCCTTTAATGCGTAAGCATCTAACCCCATTCCTGCTTTATTACTGGAAAGGTTGCTGCCCCAAAAACCATTTTGTTGATTTTCTCTGCCGATATAATGGAATAATCCATAACTCCCATCTCGGAAAATTTCATAGTCCCTTATTACGGTATCGTTTGTTGTAATGGATTGTGTCGTACTGACCAAAGAATTACCTAAACCGTCTTGGTAAGGTACTTTCATGTTACTGTCAGAAATCTCTAATTGATATTTTTTATTATCATGCTCATTTTTATCAAGAGGAGCTACCATTTGAAAATAGGCTGTTGATATATAAAGATTTCCCTGAGAGGGAGTAGGACTAAGTGTAGTAGCGCCATTTCCCATTAAAGTAGGTGCGAATAACTCTCCCTTTTGATTATATAAACTTGCTCCGGTAACTGTTACATCAATGCTGCCATCTTTATTTTGCACAAATGTCCAGGTTCCTCCATTGTTTACTGTGAAACTGTTTGGTGAACCGGCAGAATTTGTTTGGGGGAGTGCAGCTGCATATACATCAGCGTTTCCGACACCATTGGTTAAGTCGCGTCCACCAATACCGGAAGTGCCGTAAGTATTCTCTTTATAATCCCATAACAAGGCTTGCAGAGAGGTGGGAGCACCGTTTTCGCTGATACTTGGATGTATCGTAAAAGTTAAATTATCAGTTGTTTCGGGAATATAAAATCCCTTCATTCCCTTATTACTGTCAACCGCTTTCATTCTTAGACCTATACCAAAGTCCAGCAGTCTGCCATAAACGCTGCCAGCATCTTTGTTAGGGGCAGTTCCGTTTCCTGTTGAAAAATCATAGGTACCAATAGAGTTCATTTTTGTCGGATTTACCAATTCAATGTCATACATAGGTACTGCAGAAACAATGGCCTTTTCATCTGTTCCGCTCATGACTTTTGTTTTCCATGAATCAGCAGATGTATCTTTTGTCAGTTTTACGTTGAAGGTAGGAATAACCTCTTGGGATTGATTCATTCCTTTTACGTTAACAGGTATATATTTTGTTTCTGAAAAAGATTGGAAACCTGCTCCACCGCCGGCACTGTTGTATATGGTTTTACCTGTTAAGGTACAGACACCGTTTACATCTTCTTGGACGATATCTGTCATCCAGCTTTTTAAAACATCTTCATCAAATTCTGCATATTTTTTCGATACATTTAAGGTAAACTTAAATTCAAGTTCTACTGCCTGTACATTACTACTAATTTCACCTGCGTAAGTAAATTCATAACCAATGTCATCAAAAGATCTGACAATTGCATTATCTTTAGATGAATCATTGCCGGGATCATCATTTGCATCAAAAGGCGTAGTACCTGTGCTTACACGTTTGGCTGACTGAATTTTAAAATTTCTGACTTCTTCAGAATCTCCTGCAAACAAAGAAATGTTTTCTTTCGTAATATCGGTTGTTTCTTCTTCATTTGCATTGTTATTATCGGTCTCATTAGAACCGGGGCTGTTTTGTGATATGCCTGTTTGGGGATTAACCTGCTCTGCATATACTGCAACTGTACCGATAATACAGGAACATAGAATAGATAAGGCAAGAACGAACGCCAAAATTTTTCTCCATTTTTTTGTTTTCATCTAAATCTCCTTCTTCAATCTTCAATTCACCTGTAAAACAAGAGTATCATCTATATAAAAACAATAAACAGAGTCCTCTTAAAATGCATACCCTGAAATTCCCTTTTTAATGAGTTGTTTATTGTTATTTGCAGATTATCATTATAGGTTTTGGTAAAAATAGCAAACTTTATTTATCAACAAAAAATGCCATAAAATGGTATGAATTTGCGTGTTTTTTAAACATTTTTACTACTTTTTAATTGTAACATATCTAAGAAATAAAGTTTGATTTTTGTAGCTAAATGGCATATTTATGTAATCAATGAAATGTTGGCACAAAATAAAATTGAAATATTGCTATTTTTGCATGTAAAAAGAAGAAGGTTGTTGTACAACAACCTTCTTCTAGATATAAAGTATATTTATTTTTATTCTGCTTGAGAATTTTCTTTTATAATATCCTCAATTAATTGATCCAGTTCTGCCAAGGTAGACAAATATCCCGCTCTACGTCTGAACTCTGCCGCGCCATGGATTCCCTTTACATACCAACCGACATGTTTACGGGCTTCTTTCATTCCATGCTGTTCTGTTTTATGGTCGCATAAGGCCACCATATGTTTTCTCATAACCAGCATGCGTTCCATAATAGAAGGTGGAGGAAGAATGGTGCAGTTATCAGACAGATATGCGTTTATTTGTGAAAAAATCCAAGGGTTTCCCAACGCACCACGACCTACCATAACCATATCACAGCCTGTTTCTTCTATCATCTTGGCAGCATCCTGCGCAGTGTTGATGTCACCGTTTCCGATTACGGGAATAGAAACAGCTTGTTTTACCTGACGAATTATATCCCAATCGGCAGGTGGCGTATACATATCCTCTCTGGTTCTGCCATGTACTGCAATTGCGTCAGCTCCGGCTTGTTCGCAAATACATGCTACTTCTACTGCGTTGATACTGTTTTTGTCCCATCCCTTGCGAATTTTAACAGTTACAGGGACAGATACGGCTTTTTTAACAGCCGAGACAATATCTCCGCATAAATCGGGACGTTTCATCAAAGCGCAGCCGCCTCCGCTGTTGCTGATTTTAGGAGCCGGACACCCCATGTTAATATCAATGGCTTGGGGTTCAAATTCCATTGCTTTTTCAGCTGCTTTGGCCATAATTTCAGGTTGATCTCCAAAAATTTGAATTGCTGCAGGACGCTCTGCGGGAGACAACTCCATTAATTCTTTGCTTTTTCGGTCACTGTATTGCAGCCCTTTGGAGCTTACCATTTCAGAGATGACGTATGCAGCGCCAAAAGAAGTACACAATTCGCGAAACGATTTATCCGAAACACCTGCCATAGGTGCCAAAATTGCTTTTCCATCAAAAGAAATATTGCCGATTTTCAAATTAAACCCTACCGTTTCTAAGTAAATTAAAATACATAAAATTTTAATAATGAGTTATTCTATCATAAAACAGGGAATAACGCAATTTTTGTTGTTGATAAACAGCAAGAGGGTGAAATAGAAACCTTGTGTTAAAAATTGTGTTCTGACCACATAGCAGATTGAAGTTTTGGCAATTTTGAGAACATGATAATTCTGCTATAACCTAGCATCAGTAAAGCTAAGGTTTTGGCTGTTGACAAGAACGTTTTAACATTAATAAGTTAGAAATTGCTTTGCAATTTCTCTCATGTTATAATAAAACAAATCATAGTTAAGCATTATTTTAACTATTTGGAAAGGTACGGAAATACTTATGAAGTTACTTGTGCTGGACGGAAATAGCATATTCAATCGAGCTTTTTATGGAATTAAATTATTGACCACAAAAGACGGTACATTTACAAACGCTATTTATGGTTTTTTAACTATGCTGCATAAAATCAAGGAAGACACAAATCCCGATGCAGTAGCAGTAGCATTTGATATGCGTGCGCCAACATTTCGTCACAAAGAGTACGATGGTTACAAGGCTCAGCGAAAAGGTATGCCACCGGAATTGGCACAGCAGCTGCCAATTTTAAAAGAGCTTTTAACGTTGCTGGGTTACCGAATTGTAGAATGTGAAGGATACGAAGCGGACGATATTTTAGGAACTTTGGCACGAGTATGCACAGAAGAAGGTCACGAATGTGTGTTGGCCACAGGAGATAGAGACAGCTTGCAGTTGGTCAATCCGTCAGTTACAGTGCGTTTGGCAGCTACAAAGTTTGGACAACCGGTTGTAACTGTATACGATGAAGCCAAAATAAAAGAGGACTATGGTGTAACGCCGCACCAGTTAATTGACATCAAAGCATTGCAAGGAGATAGTTCTGACAATATCCCCGGTGTTTCGGGAATAGGTGCAAAAGGTGCGGCGGATTTGATTCAAAAATATGGCAGCATTGAAGCGATTTATCAAAATTTTGACCAGCTGGATTTAAAACCTGCGATGCGTAAAAAATTGGGAGAGGGCAAAGAGTCTGCATTCTTAAGTTATAAGCTTGGTACCATCTGTCTGCAAGCGCCAATTGATACCAATTTGGAACATTACCATGTGTTAGAGGGAGATGTTCAGGCAGCTGTACGGTTGATGGCAAAATTAGAATTGTTCAGTTTGATAAAAAAATGGGGATTGGATCAGATTGAAGTAGAACAAGAAGCACTGACTGCGGAACAATCGCTGCAAATCAAGGTATGCGATGACACGCAAAGTTTGCTGCAGCAATTACAACAAACAGGCAGTGCCTATTTTTTGGTGTCTTATCGGGACAAACAAGTTGAAACCTTATATTTTCATTTAGAGAACACCATTTGTACTGTCAATGCAGCAAAACATGCTGACTTTTTAAAAGCGTTTTGTGAAAGCGAGGATATCAAAAAGTATACTCATGATGTCAAACCGTTGTATGCTGCGTTATATAGGCAGAATATCGGCTTGGTTCAGGTAGAAATGGATACCATGCTTGCGGGTTATTTGCTCAATCCTTCTTCTTCCAATTATGAAATAGAGCGTATGGCGACAGAATACGGTGTGGAGCAGCCCCAAATGGATTCTCAGCAGGCCGAACAGGATCCTATGGTAAAATGGGCGGCAATCTATCCTGCTTTATATAGAATGATAGATGATAAAATTTCTCAAAATACGCAGCATAAATTGCTGCACGAAATTGAACTTCCACTTGCCAAAGTATTGGCGCAAATGGAGGAATTGGGTTTTGCCGTCGATAAAGAAGGCATTGCCGAATACGGTGAAATTATGCAGAACAAAATCGACCGGCTGCAGGATTTAGTATATGAGGAAGTCGGTTACCAGTTTAATTTAAATTCTCCAAAACAATTGGGAGAAGCGCTGTTTATAAAATTGGGTCTGCCTGCGGGCAAAAAGACAAAAACAGGATATTCCACCAATGCAGAAGTGTTGGAAAAACTCCGTTATGAACATCCCGTGGTGGAACTGATTTTGGAATACCGCACGTTGGCAAAAATCAAGTCTACGTATTGTGACGGTTTGTTAAAAGTGGTGGAGGAAGATGGTCGTATCCATTCCAGTTTTAATCAGACAGAAACACGGACAGGTCGTATCAGTTCAACAGAACCTAACTTGCAGAATATCCCTGTTCGTACTGATGTTGGCAGAGAACTGCGCAAATTTTTCGTTGCAAAAGAGGGTTGTGTCTTAGTAGATGCAGACTATTCTCAGATTGAACTGCGTGTATTGGCACATGTAGCAAACGACTCCGGTATGATAGAAGCATTTAAAGAAAATGATGACATTCACCGCAATACTGCTGCACAAGTGTTCCATATGCCTCGTGAAATGGTAACACCGTTGATGAGAAGCCGTGCAAAAGCGGTTAACTTTGGTATCATTTACGGAATCGGTGCGTTTTCGCTTGCAAAAAATATAGGCGTTACCCGTAAAGAAGCAGAGGAATATATCAAAACATATTTGGACCATTTCAGCGGTGTGCGCAATTATATGACAAATGTGGTGAAACATGCAAAAGAAACCGGCTATGTGGAAACTTTATTCGGACGTCGACGCTATCTTCCCGAATTGAGTTCGTCTAATTTCAATTTGCGTTCTTTTGGAGAGCGTGTTGCCATGAATATGCCAATTCAGGGCACTGCTGCGGATATCATCAAAATTGCGATGATTCGTGTAGTACATCGATTGGAAAAAGAAGGTTTGCGCGCCCGTTTAATCCTACAGGTACACGATGAATTGATTGTAGAGGCTCCGGAAGAAGAAGCCCCTCTGGTTCAGCAGTTGTTGACAGAAGAAATGGAACAGGCAATTCACCTATCTGTTCCAATGGTGGCGGAAGCAACCATCGGGAAAACTTGGTATGATGCAAAAGCTTAAATATTGCTTTTGCATATAAACAGCCGGATAGACTGCATGATACACCGAGAGTAAATCATCTCTCGGTGTATTCCTATTACATAACAAATGGATAAGGGGAACGGATATGGTTTTTATTTGCCCTATTTGTAAGAAAAAATTGGAAAATACAGTTCATACATACCGCTGTGAAAACGGACATAGTTATGACATATCTGCGCAAGGCTATGTTCATTTGTTGCCGCCCAATAAAATGCATTCCAAAATTCCGGGAGATAACCGTCAAATGGTTGCGTGCCGCAGAGAATTTTTGGAAACAGGTCTTTACCTTCCGTTCAGTAATCAGCTCAATGATTTGGTGGAAGAAGCAATTAGAAATATAACGCAGCCTGTCGTTGTGGATGCAGGCTGCGGAGAAGGTTACTATACAGGGCGTGTGAAAGCGCATTTGGATGCATTGGGAATTCAGGCAGAGTTTGCAGGATTTGATATTTCTAAATTTGCCGTGAAAGCGGCGGCAAAAAAGTATCGTGATATTCAATTTGCAGTGGGCAGTATTTTTGACAGTCCTATTGAAAGCAATTCGGCAGACTGTTTGCTAAATATTTTTGCCCCCATTGTGCCTGAAGAATTTCAAAGAATTGTAAAGCGCGGCGGTGTTATGATACTTGCGGTTCCGGGAGCACGTCATTTGTTTGGATTAAAAGAGATTTTGTATGAACGCCCTTATGAAAATGAAGAAAAAGATACATGTTACGATGGATTTGCGTTTCAGAAACGTGTCACTGTCAAAGATGAAATTTATATTACCCAACATGATATCATTGCCGACTTATTTGCAATGACGCCTTATTATTGGAAAACCACCATACAAGGCAGCGAACGTTTGAAACATACGGAGACGCTGAAAACGGAAATTCATTTTGATTTCTTGGTTTATCAGAGAATATAGAAAAAGGAGAAATTGCATTGGGCAAACAAAAAAATCCATTAAAACCTTTGGAATACCAACCGTTTAATCCTCATAAGGCTTTTGAAATGTTAAGAAAAGACACAGATACCATTGTTATCTTCATTCATGGTTTTTTAGGCAGTCCCCATCAATTTATTAGTCTTGCTGATTTTGTATACCATATGGGATATGCGTGTGCCGCTTTGTTACTTCCGGGACATGGCGGTACAGCGAAGGATTTTGCACATAGTTCGCAGCAGCAATGGACAGAGCAAGTCCATAAAGAAGTACATCGCTATGCAGAGTTGTACCCGAATGTTTATTTGGTGGGACATTCTATGGGAGGTTTGCTTGCAATTAATGAAAGCATCTGCTCCAAAGCCAACGTAAAAGGTCTGATTTTGCTCAATACTGCCATTAAAATAGGACTAAAAAGCCGCAGCTCTTTGTATTCCACAAAGAATCTTTTCAGCCGAAATCCGATTTATAATCGCATTGACCGCTATTACCGAGAAAATAACAGTGTACAGGTAGATAATATCCTGTACACCGTAGGCTGGCTGCCTAGGGTGGTCGATTTAACCCGATTGTCCAGACTTGCAGTGAAAAATTTGCCTAAGGTGACTGTTCCTGTATTAATTACCCAGTCTCGCAATGATGAAGCAGTGCTGTGGCGCAGTGCGGAAACCATTGAAAAAGGGCTTACCAACTGTCCTTATCACAGGTTGGTATACTTGCAGCGGTCTTGGCATTCTTATTATTTTAAAAAGGAACAAAAGCAGCTTCAGGATGAAATAAAATGCTTTTTGGATATTTGCACCGGCAGAAATTTGGGGCGATAGAGAAATCATATAAGGTACTTTAAAAAAAGAATGATTTCGTGTATAATAAAGAAAAATGATGGAAACAGCAGAAATTGAAGGAGAGGTTCAATATGTTAGTTTATTTTATTTGTACCGGCAATACTTGCCGCAGTCCAATGGCAGCAGCACTTTACTATAAACATTTGAATGATAACGGAACAAATTATGTACAAGTGGAAAGCGGTGGATTGGCAGCTTACGAAGGTGATAAAGTAAGTGACAATGCGGTAGAAGCTTGCAAAGAGTTAAACGTTGATATTTCAAACCACATTGCCCACAGACTAAGAGGCAAAGATTTAATCAGAGGAAACTTTTTTGTTGTAATGGAACCTGTACACAGACAAATTCTGGTAGAAGCAGGTGTTGACCCTGACCAAGTTTACGTCTTGGGCGGACCGGAAGGAATTCCTGACCCATATAAAAAAGATGCGGAAGAATTCCGCAAAGTAAGAGACCAAATGATTGCCTCTTTTGCAGATTTGGATCATGTATTGTTTACACAAGCAAAACAGGCGTGGAAAAAATAAGTATGAATGCCGACATTCAAATGGTACCTATGCAGGAGAAGCATATTCCCGCTCTGGCTCAGCTGGAGCGGCTTTGCTTTTCCCAGCCATGGACTGAAAGCGGCTTGCGCAGCGAACTTCACAATAAGCTCGCTGTTTTTTGCGTTGCAGAGCAAAACGGACAAGTATTGGGTTATGCAGGAATGCAGTGTGTGATGGGTGAATGTTATATTAATAATATTGCAGTTTTTCCACAGTTTAGAGGTATGGGAATTGGTACCCGGTTGGTACAAATGCTGATGGAGCAGGCGATACAGAGGGATGGAGTTTTTATTTCCCTGGAAGTACGCGTTTCCAATCAACAAGCCATTTCTATTTATCGAAAACTTGGTTTTCATGAAGTGGGCTGCAGAAAAAATTTTTATACAGCGCCTGTGGAAGATGGTTTGATTATGACAAAAGAGTTTAAGAGTCAGTAAGGGAGAGATGGTATGAAACTATTAGCAATTGAAAGTTCTTGCGATGAAACTGCAGCTGCTGTTGTAGAAAACGGCAGAACAGTGCTTTCTTCCGTGGTTGCTTCTCAAATTGAAGAGCATAAGCTGTATGGCGGGGTTGTTCCGGAAATTGCCTCCCGACGACATAGTGAGGCAATTGTTGGTGTTACAAAACAAGCATTGGAACAAGCTCATGTCACATTAAAAGAATTGGACGCCATTGCCGTTACCTATGCTCCCGGATTAATTGGGGCACTGTTGGTAGGCGTAAATTTTGCAAAAGGATTGGCACTTTCCACAGGATTACCGTTAATCCCCGTACATCATCTGCGTTCTCACATTGCATCTAACTATATCACCTCTCCTGAATTAAAGCCTCCATTTTTATGCTTAGTTGTCTCCGGAGGACATACACATATTATAGATGTCAAAGATTACACAGATTTACATGTCATAGGGCAAACCAGAGATGATGCAGCCGGCGAAGCGTTCGATAAAGCTGCAAGAGCTATGGGAATGTCTTATCCGGGCGGCGTTCATTTGGATAAAATTGCAGAGCAAGGTAACGAAGATGCGTATACATTGCCGCATCCGTCAGTACAGGGCTCTCCATTGGACTTTAGTTTTTCCGGATTAAAAACGGCAGTGATTAATTTAATACACAATGCTTCTCAAAAGGGAGAACAACTTCCCATCGCGGATTTGTCTGCCTCTTTCCGAAAGGCTGTGGTAGATTGCTTGCTGAAAAATGTAATTTTGGCAATGAACGAGACAAATTATAAAAAATTGGTCATTGCAGGCGGTGTTTCTGCAAATTCTTTGTTAAGACGAAGATTACAGCAAGAATGCAAGGAAAAAGGCTGGGAAATTCATATGCCGGCTTTGAATTTATGCGGAGATAACGCAGCTATGGTAGGTGCTCAAGCCTATTATGAATTTTTAGCAGGAAAAATTGCAGGAATGGATTTAAATGCTTGCGCGGCGATGCCGATAGATAACAATTTTTAGCAAATTTAACTAAAAATTATGAGATTATAAAACAAAATTCATAAAATACTCATTGATTAATGGAAGCAGATGTATTATACTTAAATTATTGAATAGAAAATTTTGGCTGGTTCCACACAGCCAGGAGGAGACTGAGATGACAAAAAATGAAACCATGTTAAATTGGGTTGGCGAGATGAGAGAGCTGGTACAACCGGATCAAGTTGTTTGGATTGACGGTTCACACGAACAGCTGGAAGCTCTTCGCGCGAAAGCTTGCAATGATGGTGACTTAATCAAATTGAATCAAGAAAAGCTTCCGGGCTGCTATTTGCATCGTACTGCCCTCAACGACGTTGCACGTGTAGAGGCAAGAACATTTATCTGCTCTAAAAAAGAAGAGGATGCCGGTCCTACCAATCACTGGAAAGAACCTGCTGAAACTTATAAAATGCTGTATGATATTGCAAGAGGCAGCTACAAAGGAAAAACGATGTATGTAATCCCTTATTCCATGGGTCCGATTACTTCTCCATATGCAAAGGTTGGACTTGAGGTGACAGACTCTATTTACGTTGTGCTCAACATGGCAATCATGACCCGTGTAGGCAAAGAGGTGCTTGCTCATTTTGGGGATACCAATAATGATTGGGTACGTGGTTTGCATGCAAGTTGTGATATTGATGAGGAAAAACGTTACATATGTCATTTTCCGGAGGATAATACAATTATCTCTGTAAACTCCGGTTACGGTGGCAATGTTCTGCTTGGCAAAAAATGCTTTGCACTGCGTATTGCTTCTTTCCAAGGAAAGAATGAGCAGTGGATGGCAGAACATATGCTGATTTTAGGTGTGGAAAATCCAAAAGGTGAAGTAAAGTATATTACAGCTGCATTCCCGTCTGCTTGCGGAAAAACAAATCTTGCCATGTTAATTCCACCGGAAGGTTACCGTAAAAAGGGATATAAAGTTTGGACTGTCGGCGATGATATTTCTTGGATGAGAAAAGGTCCCGATGGCAGATTATGGGCAATCAATCCTGAAAACGGTTTCTTTGGCGTTGCGCCGGGTACCAATCAAAAATCCAATCCAAATGCATTGGCAACCGTTCAAAAAGGAACTATTTATACCAATGTTGCGCTGAACTTGGATAATGATACTGTTTGGTGGGAAGGCCTGGACAAAAATCCGCCGAAAAATGGTGTGGACTGGACAGGAAAACCTTGGGATGGTACCACTGCAGAAGAGAAAGGTGCACATCCAAACAGCCGCTTTACAGCTCCCGCAGAAAATTGTCCTTGCATCAGCAAGGAATTTAGTTCACCGGCAGGTGTGCCTATCTCCGCAATTATTTTTGGTGGCCGCCGTCAAAAAACAACTCCGTTGGTTTATCAGTCTCGTGATTGGAATCATGGTGTGTTTGTAGGCTCTATTATGGCTTCCGAAACAACTGCTGCAGCTACCGGTCAAGTTGGTGTGGTTCGCCGTGACCCAATGGCAATGCTGCCTTTCTGTGGTTATCATATGGGTGATTACTTTGCTCACTGGATTGAAATGGGTGAGATTCTTGGTGAAAAAGCTCCAAAAATCTTTAATGTGAACTGGTTCCGTCAAGATGAAAACGGCAAATTTATGTGGCCGGGCTTTGGCGATAATCTACGTGTGCTGGATTGGATTTTGGAACGCTGCGAAGATAATGTAGATGCAAAAGAAACTCCAATTGGCTACTTACCATACGTTGACGATATTAATACAGAAGGTTTGGATATCGAAAGAGAAACTTTAGAAAAAATTCTGACTGTTAACAATGAAGAATGGTTGGGTGAAGCAGCAGGCATTGAAGAATTCTACCAAAAATTCGGAGATAAACTTCCTGCTGAACTGAAAAATCAATTGAATACTCTAAAAGAACGTTTATCGAACTAAAACAAATCCCCTCTATGTTTATACCATAGAGGGGATTTTTCTATGTTGAAAATTTTTCTTAGCTGCGGCTGATTTTTAGTACAATTTCCTCCTCCAAGTAAGCAGGGATTTTCTCTAAAAATGTTTTTAAATGAGTCGTTTGATTATGTTTTTCTACGCTTTCATCATCAGCCCAATTTTCTACAATGATATATTCGTTGTGATGCTTCACATTTCTAAAATGGTCATAAAATAGACAACCGTCATCTTGACGAGATTTTTGTACCATATCGTCTAAGAATGCCAGGTAATCTTGTTCTTTTTCTGCCTTCACTTTTAATAGTACGTTGATTGTAATCATGAGAAGTCCTCCATTTGCATTTATAAAAAAGATAGGTATCTATAAAATAGAGACACTATATTTTTGTGGCTTAAATTTTTGTTAAATGACCATACCGCCGTTAATGCCAAATACTTGACCTGTAATAAAATCAGAATGGTCTGAAGCTAAAAATCCTACCATTTGAGCAACATCTTCCGTCGTTCCAATGGTTCCCAAAGGAGTCTCTTCTTTTAACAGCTCCAGAGTTTGTTTATCCAAATGGCTGTTCATAGCAGTTTTTATCACACCCGGCGCTACGCAGTTTACTTGGATATGAGAGGGTCCCACTTCTTTTGCAAGTGCTTTTGTCAAACCAATGACAGCCGCTTTAGAGGCGGAGTAATGGACCTCGCAGGATGCTCCTACTTGTCCCCACATAGAAGAAATGTTAATAATTTTCCCATTTTTGTTGTGAATCATATCCGTTAATGCCTGACGGCAACATAGGAACATGCTTTTTATATTTACTGCAAACATCGTGTCCCATTCTGCTTCTGTAATATCTGTAAATAATTTCTGCTGTGAAATTCCCGTGTTGTTTACCAGCAATGAAACAGTGCTCAAATGCTTTTTTGTTTCCTCAAACATAATTTCTACTTGAGAAGCATTGGATACATCTGCACAAATTGCAATTGCTTTATTTCCCAGAGAATGTTTGTTTAACTCTGCAGCAAGTTCTACAGCACAAGCTTCGCTGCGAAAATAATTAATGGCTACATTGTAACCTTGCTCAAATAATTGCTGTACAATCGCTTTTCCAATACCGCGGGAACCACCGGTTACCAGTGCGGTGGGGTACATCATAAAAACACCTCCTGATGCTTTATGTCATATTGCCTGTTGTCAGCATAATTGCCGCCAAAGCAGCAACAGGTGCTGTTTCTGTTCTTAAAATACGTGGCCCTAAAGTGACTTTTTTTGCTCCTAAGTCAAGGGCAAATTGCACTTCTTCCTCTGAAAATCCGCCTTCAGGACCAATAAAGATAGAGTATTCTTTACAGGAAGGGTCAATGCATTGCTGCAAAGACTGCCCTCCGCCTTCGTAGAAGAAGAGAATTGTGCTTTCTGAAGCAGCTTGTCTTAGTGCGGCTGAAAAGTCCGTTACAGGGCTTACAGGAGGCAATATTCCCCTGCCGCATTGCTTGGCCGCTTCAACGGAAATCTTCTGCCACCGTTCTACTTTTTTTTGAGCAGATTTTTGGTCGGGACGCGATACACACCGTTGTGTTAACATAGGTACAATACGAGTAACACCCATTTCTACTGCCTTTTGAACAACACTGTCCATTTTATCAGATTTGGGAAGCCCCTGATACAATGTTACAGATACAGAGGGCTCGCTGATAGTGGGGACGGAACTGTTCACGGATACAATAACTTGATGTTCGTCCATAGAGGAGATGGTGCAGTGATAATCCATACCTTGACCGTTGCAAAGGACCAAAGATTCTCCGACCTTCATACGTAAAGATTTTGTAATATGCTTGCTGTCTTCTCCGGTAATAATCGCTTGCCGGCTTGGAGATTCACTGATGAAAAATCTTGGCATAAAAGTCACCTCTTTGTTTATTGTCTTTATTCTATCACATGCTGTATCCGGCGTAAATAACTTTTCCTCTCTTTGCTAAATAGAAAAAGAAAAGAGGCTTTCACATGAAGCCTCTTGATAAATTAAAATTCTAATTTTTTATTGATATAATCGACCAAATTATCAATTGCAATGCGTTCTTGCTGCATGGTATCGCGGTCGCGGACAGTAACGCATTGATCCTCTAAGCTGTCAAAATCGTAAGTAATACAGAATGGAGTACCAATTTCGTCTTGTCTGCGGTAACGTTTACCAATGGAGCCTGCATCATCATATTCCACCATAAAATGTTTTGATAACAGTGCGCGGACTTCTTCCGCTTTTTCACCTAATTTTTTGGAAAGAGGTAAAATAGCTGCTTTATATGGAGCGAGAAACGGATGAAGTCTCATCACGATACGAGTGTCCTTTTCATCAATGACTTCTTCGTCATAAGCGTCACATAAAAAAGCAAGTGCAATACGGTCAGCACCCAAGGAGGGTTCAATAACATAAGGAATATAGCGTTCGTTTGTTTCAGGATCAAAATATTCCAGGCTTTTGCCCGAATGTGTCTGATGCTGTGTGAGGTCGTAGTTTGTTCTGTCTGCAATACCCCATAGCTCACCCCAGCCAAATGGGAATAAAAATTCAATATCGGTAGTAGCGGTGGAGTAAAATGAGAGTTCTTCAGCGCTATGGTCACGCAAACGAATGTTTTCTTCTGCAATACCCAAATCCAAAATGAATTGTTTGCAGTAATCTTTCCAATAATAGAACCAGTCAAGGTCTGTGCCCGGTTTGCAGAAGAATTCCAGCTCCATTTGTTCAAATTCACGAGTACGGAAAACAAAGTTACCGGGAGTAATTTCGTTACGGAAAGATTTTCCGATTTGTGCTACACCGAAAGGTAGTTTACGACGTGTAGTACGTTGAATATTGGCAAAGTTCACAAAAATACCTTGCGCTGTTTCAGGGCGTAGAAAAATTTCGTTTTTTGCATCTTCTGTTACACCTTGGAATGTTTTGAACATGAGATTAAATTTGCGAATATCTGTAAAATTTGTAGAGCCGCAATCAGGACATGCCACTTTATGTTCGCGGATATAGTCAGCCATTTGCTCGAAAGTCATAGCATTTGCATCACCGCCGACCTCTTCAATTAATTTGTCTGCACGGTGACGTGTTTTACATTCACGGCAGTCCATAAGAGGATCAGAAAAACCACCAACGTGTCCGGAAGCAACCCAAACCTGCGGATTCATTAAAATAGCAGAATCAAGCCCCACATTATAAGGGCTTTCTTGGACGAATTTTTTTAACCATGCTTTTTTCACATTGTTTTTGAATTCAACACCTAAAGGCCCATAATCCCAAGTGTTGGATAGTCCACCGTAAATTTCGGAGCCTTGATATACGTAGCCTCTGTTTTTACAAAGAGCTACAATCTTTTCCATGGTTTTTTCGCTGTTCAACATAGTTATTATCCTCCACGCTTACTTTTGTTTTGTATGCTGTTTATTATTAAATATAAATAATTTACTGAAAATATAATTCAAAATGACAACGACAACATTTGAAACAATCTTTGTAACCCAAACATTTATTCCACCGACATCTACCATCAGCCATGTAATTAAAACGTCAAATCCCAATGAAACCAGACGGGCAATTAAAAAAGAAACAGTCTCTTTCAGCAGAACTTTTTTGTCGGTAGTTTTGCTATTAAATACAAATATTTTATTAGTAATAAATGCAAATATTACTGCAGCAATCCATGCTATGACGGTTGCTATAATAACATCCCAATGCAGAATATCATAAAGCAGTCCACAAATAGCGATATTTAGGATAGTGGTAAGCACACCAAATATAAGATATAAAATAGTTTCTTTATTAATAAACTTTTTTATTAATTTGTTTAACTTGTCCAATATTTCGCCCCCACAAAACAAGTGTAGCATTCCTATAGTTTACCATTTCGAATCGCTACTTGCAAGCAGTAAAATATAAGAATACATAAAAAAAACAACTTTTTTATAAAAATTTAAAAAAAGGGGGTTGACGAAACGTCTGATATGCGATATAATCAACAGGCGAGTTCAAAAGCAAAACGTTTTTGAAACATAAATCGAGGTGTAGCTCAGTTTGGTAGAGTGCTTGGTTTGGGACCAAGATGCCGCAGGTTCGAACCCTGTCACCTCGACCATTACCGTAAGGTAATCTATGTGTCTAGGCGTTGACACATTCTGCGGTTAGTGATATAATCACAATCGTAGCAAATACGCTGGTGTAGCTCAGTTGGTAGAGCAGCTGATTTGTAATCAGCAGGTCGGGGGTTCAAGTCCGTCCACCAGCTCCAATATGGGAGAATTCCCGAGTGGCCAAAGGGGGCAGACTGTAAATCTGTTGCGTCATGCTTCGATGGTTCGAATCCATCTTCTCCCACCAGACTGAGTCTGAGCGCAATTCGCGTTCAGACTCTTTTCTTTTTTCGGGCTATGATGCTTGCGATAGGGATAGCATCTAAAGTGTCCCCCCTTCCATCCAGGCCGGTCATAATAGATGATTAGTCCATTTTTTTAGTATTCATGTAGGTTTGTGGGCCTTTCGGAGAGCAAAATTTAAAATCATTTTCCATAGATGCTTTTTTCATAAAATGGTGAAAATAAGGATTTTCACGAGGAGATGCGGGTCTTCCGTCTGAATTTTCAGGTGGAAGGCCCTATTTTTAGTTTATAAGAGAGGACACTCCCAAAATAACATCAAAGTATAACCTAAGAGAGGCAGAGGAGAGAAAATAAGCTCAGTGCAGAGTTCAATCAAACTCTGCACTGAGCTTATTTTTGAAAGGCGTGGAAATAGTGCGTTTTCAGGACATTACTGGGAAAGTACGGAATTACAAGGAACAGAATTTCGGTTTATTAAGGGGTGGCGGAGAAAGTCAGGAGATTTTGCCCTTTTTTAATATTTTATTGAAAAAACTAAATCTATAAAATGTCGCATTGCAGGTGAAATAAACTTACTTTTATGGTAGGCAAGGCATACTGTGTTTTGAAAAGAAAAGTCGGAGATATGAATCTGAGCCAGTTGATTTTTAGAGAATTCTTTTTTTGCAAGTTTTTCCGGTAGTATTGTGACGCCAAGATTAAGAGAAGCGGCTTCTAATATAGCCTCTTGAGATGAACTTTCCCAGGCAGGTTCTATGGGATATCCCAGCTGGGAAACAGCAGATTGAAATGCACGAAAGGCACCGCTGTTTCGCTCCCGGAATAACAATGGTTGCGAAACAAATTCACTCAAAGAAACAGTCTTGCCTGCCATACTATGTGTTGGACAACATACTGCTATATGGGCTTCGGAAAATACAGGAGAAAGCTTGATAAACGGAGAATGAATTATCCCTCCTACAATTGCTAAATCCAACTGATTTTCCAATAATAATTTTTCAATCACTTCTGTAGTGGCGACGCGAACTTGAACACGTATATTTGGAAATTGTTGTTCAAACAGTTGAATATATTCCGGCAAATAATAACTTCCTATATTTACACTTGCTCCTATTCGGAGAATTCCTAATGCATCTGGATTTTGAAATGATGTTTCAATATCATCATAGATGCTAATTAGATGTGTTGCGTGGCTCAATAATGCTTTTCCTTCTTCAGTAATACGCAATCTTTGATTAATTCTATCGAAAAAATGTGTTCCGTAATGTTGTTCCATTTCACGGATGGCAACACTAACGGTAGGCTGGGTAACATATAGTGATTGTGCAGCTTTCGTGATGCTTTCTGTTTTTGCAACCGCTATAAATATGCGAAAATGTCGTATGGTCAACAATAGCACTTCTTTCTTTAGATTATAGTTAAATATCTAAGAACTTTATAAAATTATAATATTTTTATTATGATTCTGCAAGCGGTATAATAATAGCAGGAGATAACCATTTCTACAGAGATTTTGTGGCACTATACATAAAAGGCAAAAAGTAAAACAGATTTTAACACTACAGTTGTATATAAAGAGAATGTTGCTTTTGGTTATTTGTACAGAATCGATTAAACATGATTGGCTTACCGGTCACTGTAATTTTATATAAGAAGTTAGTATCACCTGGGAAATTTGAAAAAAATGTCTTAGAACAGAAACCGTTTGGCAAGAAATATTCCATAAATATTATGGAATCTCATTTGTCGCGGAGTTTGAAGAAAAAATTAGGAAAGCGTATATAATGGTATAAAATTTTACGACTATGAATTATGCGGTGGATATTATCATTTTTTAGAGAACATACAAACAGTGCTGTTATATGACAGATATGATAGGAACATGTCAATGCTATATTACATTTGGCTGAATAGGGAGAGAAATAGATTGTGTAAGAAGAATAAAAAAACTACAAATATGGAGTCAAAACAAAATATTCCGTTAGCTGAACAGAAAAGAGAACAGATGCCAAAACATAATATAAAAAAATTGCTTACCCTATTTTCGACAACATTATATATCAGTGCATTTACCTTTGGTGGGGGTTTTGTTATTGTAACGTTTATGAAAAGAAAGTTTGTAGATCAACTAAAATGGATTGATGAAAAAGAAATGTTGGATTTTACGGCACTTGCCCAATCTTCTCCGGGAGCAATTGCGGTAAATGCAGCAATATTGGTAGGGTGGAAAGTTTGTGGATTTGCGGGTATGTTGACTGCGGTTCTGGGGACAATTTTGCCTCCTATGATCATTCTTTCGGTTATCTCATTTTTCTATGCAGCATTTGCAAACAATATATGGGTAGCTGTTGTTTTAAGGGGAATGCAGGCAGGAGTAGCTGCTGTTATATTGGATGTAGCATGTGATTTGGGGATTAATGCAGCAAAAGAAAAAAGTATATTGTCTGCTATTATTTTTATTGCAGCCTTTGTTTGTGATTTTATATTTCAAATAAACGTGATATATATCATTTTGGCAGCTGTTGTTTTAGGAATGGTTAAGACATTAATCCTTCGTCACAGGGAGATGAAGTTATGATATATCTAAAACTGTTTCTCAGCTTTTTGCAAGTCGGAGTATTCAGTATCGGCGGTGGTTATGCAGCAATTCCTATTATTCAAAATCAAGTGGTGGACGCCAATGGCTGGCTTTCTATGGGAGAGTTTACAAACCTTGTAACTATTGCAGAAATGACGCCCGGCCCTATATCCATTAATTCCGCGACGTTTGTGGGTATTCGTATTGCAGGTATTCCGGGTGCAATTGTAGCTACATTTGGGTGTATCTTACCGGCTTGTATTATTGTATCTGTTTTGGCTATTGTTTATCGTAAGTACTCCGGTGCGGTTGCTGTGAGGGATGTATTAAGCAGCTTAAGGCCTGTTGTAATTGCATTGATTACAGCTGCCGGTTTATCTATGTTGTTAACAGTATTATTTGGAAACCAGTCAGTTAGCATACAAAACGTTCAGTGGATTAGTGTGGTATTGTTTGTTGCAGCTTTTTTCATACTACGTACACTGAAATGGAATCCTATTCTTGTTATGTGTTTGTGTGGCGTGACTAATTTGCTTATTTATTGCATTTTTCACATATAAAACTTTTTCTGTTATAAAATGAAATAAAACATTTTGCATAAAATCTCTTAAATATTTTGCGAAATATTTATAAAAATAGAAAAAATATGACATGCTAAAAAAAAGACTTGTCTTTTTATATTGATTATGATATTATAGTTAGGCAGCTTATGTAAATAAGCATGTTTGTGCCTGTAGCTCAGCTGGATAGAGTGTTTGGCTACGAACCAAAAGGTCAGGGGTTCGAATCCCCTCAGGCACGCCAAAGCATGATAAGTTCTCCGGAGATTATCATAGTGCTATGCCTTCAAGAATGTTTGAAAGTATAGCACTATGATAAACTCTATCCTGAGCTATCATAGTATGTGTTTCTTCACTGTAAGGAATGAACCAAACATCAACGGTGTTTACTAATACTACTCAAAGTATCTACTATCATCTTTCATGGCGGCACTCTTATGCGCGAAGAATAAATATTCTTTAGGCGCTTGTGCGCTGGAACGGTAGTCAACCCCTCCAATGATAGTAAAGGTATGAAGAAAACACTATGTATAAACCCCACAAAGGTTAGATAGCCTTTGTCCTAGATTTATAGGTCTGCACAAGTATTCAAATTAGGGTTTGAATACTTGTCTTGGCTTATAATTTGTCAAGGTGCATGAGTAGTAAAACAAAAGACTGCACTCCTTAGCCGAAATAAGAAGTACAGTCTCTATAACTTGAAATGTATTCTAAAGTGTGATAAAATCACGCTAGAAGGCATTCATCAGTCATAGTAGTATGTCAGTACTTCTATGGCGCAAGCCTTGTTTTGAATTACCAGTTCAGAACAGGGCTATGAGTGCTTATTTTTATTTTACTAATTTTATTATACTATAAAATTTACAAAAAATCAATGTCTTTAGAAAAAATAAAGAGGAATAATATTCTTCTTTATTTTTTTATTTATATGGTATATTTAAGGAGATAAATTATCACTAATTTTTATATATAGAGTAAATATATATCACAATATGAAAATATTACCATAAATGTTTGTCTATAACAGAGAATATTGGCTTTATAGTTGAAAAACATCTTTAACTACTGTATAGTGAGGTTACAAAATAAATCGATTTCATTTTGTGAAATTCAGATTGTTTATTTAAATTATAATTTAGTGGTAGACATAACTTAATAAAGGAGTGTAAAATATGAAAACAGGCGTAATGAAAAAAAGATTAGTAGCAAGTGTAATTACAGCTTTATTAGCTGTTTCTGCTTGCTCAGTTACTGCTTTCGCCGCAGAACAGCCGGAGAAAAATATTGATTTGCAGCAAGTTACCTTGGAATCCACCGAATCATCTGAAGGGGGATTTACTGCTGAGCCAGAGTACCTAAATCCAATTTTAAGAGGAACAGCTATCCCTCATCGAGTTAAGGATTTATCTAATCAAACACATACTATAAGTGGTACATTTGTTGGAGCAAAAACTTTATATTCTGAATATATGTTTATAGGAAAATACACATATAATGTTGAGTTAACACTTAATGAGAATGCTGGAACAAGAGTAAGTTATTATGTAAGAAATGCTTCATCTAATAATAAAATCATGGATTCAGGAGTTCTTAAAGCTGGAGAAAGTATAAAAATTAGTGTCCCTGGATTTTCAAAAACATCAAAAATGTTTATCCAATTGACAGGTCATGATGATATTTCTACTAAACCGTGTATTATCTGGGGTAAAGTTAGTTAATAATGGTTAACAATACCTAAAAAGTAGTGCGGATACTTTTCGTTATCAGAAAGTGTCCGTATTGCTTTTTGATACTTAAATAGAAAAACTCTCCCTTTTTTGCAGATTTTCGTGAAAGAGGGAGAGTTTTTTATAGACACTAAATATCTAATTCTTTATCAATAATGCGAGTAACCTTATAGTCTATATTTTGTTCAATATAATTCTTACTGTTTAAGATAAATTCTACTACATTCATCTTTTGCTTTAGTTCGTCTACTTCTTTTGTAGAAAATTGTTTTTCTGTTTCCATAAACGCTTGGTTTACTATTTCCCGTGAAATTATCGGTGGAGTATATATGTCTTTGATAGATTCGAAAAATTCAATATAGTCTGTTATAAAACCTCTTACAGGCTCTGAACGGTTTCCGTTGTACATTAAAGAAATATTATTATCGAAATTAGGTGCCAGCTGCAAAATTTCTCCTGTTTTAATATTTCTCAAAATACCATAGTTATGGATATGACGGTCTACATTCATACATACAGCGTCTAAATATAACATATCTGCATAGTCCTTAGCTATTTTGGAATTGATGTCATAAAAAACCTTAAAATTATATAAAAAATCAATTTCTTTATTTTCTGGAATCAAGCCTTGTGCGTCTTCAAAATTTACGGTTGCGCTATCTGTGAAGTCTTTGCAATAAATGATATTCTGATTGTATCGATTGTAATCCACCATATTACAGCCTAATAATTTTCCTAATTTGGAAATATAAATTTCTGAAAATAGAGACTCTAATGGCTCTTTTTTATACATATACCAATGGTGATCTGTTATTTTCCAACATTTTTCATAGCTGCCGATATTGGTTAACTCCGGTGTATGTTGAAACGGTAAATTAAAACCGGAAGAATCGCCATTTAGCGCAACTTCGGCAAAATCATTGGTTTTAAAGCGTACTTCATCATAAGTTAATTTGCTATCAGGTGGTTTTACCCAGTATGTGTCAGTAATAGTTGCTGCATGGACTGCCAATACCGTATTAACGTCGTCTTTTTCTTGTAGGCGCAGCATTCTTTTTAACAGCCTTGAATTGGTTCTATGTGAATCTATCGCACGTTCTTCCAACCATTTTTCTAAATTTCCGGTGCGTTTTAAATATAACGGAATCAAATTTGGACAAACAATTTCTAATTTGTCTTCTATATATTTTGCAACCACTGTATCTTTTGATAATATGATTAAATCCTGCATTATTTTCACCTGCCTAAAAGATAAAATTAAGAACTTTTAAGATTTATATTTATAAGTCATTGATGACGGTATTTTGTTCAAATTCCTTTATTCTAACCTGTTCAAACATACTCAATTCCTCAAAATATTGGCTTAAACTATTGTAATCATTGTTGGAAAGATAATTAAAATATTTTGTTCTTTCTTCTTTTGGGATAACAATAGGAGCAATATTATTTTTCAGTAATTCAAAATTTATTAGCGGTCTGCCGGTACGTCCGTTACCGTCTTCAAAAGGATGTATTTGCTCAAATTGAATATGGTTAATCGCAACTTTTTCAAAAATACTTTTGTATTGCGTGTGATTATAGTTATCTAGAAAATACATCATACTTTGTTTTACCATGTTGGGAGCAGGGGGAAGGTGCTCTGCACCTTTGATGATAACACCAACTTTGCGATAGCCGTCAATTTCTTTGATATTTTTGTTTATCATAATGCCGACTTTTTGAATGAATGCTTCCGTTAAATCTTCTTTGGCCGCAGCACTTTCTATTACATAGCTCAAAGCGTATTTATGATTGGTGGCTTCATACCATTCTCTAGGCTCTGCTGATACCTTAAAGCTATTATCATTCCACAAAATAGCATAGGTTTCAGCATAAGACAAAGTATTTCCTTCAATTGCATTGGAGTGATAAGTAGAACGGGAAATAAAGTCCTGAAAATAAGAAAAATTGGAATTGATACAATCAATCCCTCTCATACAACACTGCCCCTTTCTATCTTGTGTGTTAATTGTATTATGTTATAAAAATAAAGTCAATATGCCACAAAAAGGCGCACTACTCCCTTAGTTTATATCTCTTAGTTAACTTAGAGTAGATATATTTTTCTTCTTTTCGGTTAGCTTTATTTCTGGTTATAGTTTTTCGGGGTGACAATGTTGACATATGGGCGGGTGACAAAACAGATAAAATAAAGGATAACATGTATTTTAAATACAGTGCTATCCTTATAAAACGCTTATATTTGTTTGTATTTGTGTTTTCTTTACAATTGGCCATAAATTTTTCTTGTACATTGTGTATATCTGCTTTTTCTAGGTGAGCCGTAGCAGCTTGTGTGATTTTACAATTTAGGTTATATCTATTATTACTTTTCGCTTTTTTTCCTGTAATATTTCTATATTGATGTTTTATTTTAATAATTGCCTTAGAAACGAGAACTTTCAGACAACGAAAAACAGTAGACACGCTAATATTGCAATCTTTCGCTATTTGTGTACTCGAGGGAAAACATTCGTCACTTTGGTTTACTCTGGCCGCAAGAGAATGATATACTTTTAATTCCGTACCGGTCAAAGTCTTAGGTGATAATCCAGTTTTACAAGTATAAGTTCTATATTTTGCATTAGGTTTAGATGATATATCTTTCAGAATAAAAAAATTATTGATTTGTTTACCTCTGGTTGCGTTAATGATTCCTCTTTCTAAAAATTGCTTTTTAATTTCAAGTAATCCTTTTTCTACTAATTCTTTTGTTGCCCGTTGTACAGTTCTATCAGATAATCCGCATTTTGTTGCAATAGTCTTTACTTTTTTGTAACAGCTTCTTGTTTTATTATCTGCTGATTTTGCAAGATACTGGTAGACCGTAAATGTAGATTTTGTTAAACTAGCTTGTAGGGCTGCGGCATTACATAGAAAATAGCTCATATGAAATCTCCTTTATATTTGACAAATTGAAAAAAGATGTTATAATGAAATTGTATTTGACAAAGAAAATAACTCATAGGAAAACAGCCGATAGACATGTGCACAGTCTAATCGGTTGTTTTTCTTTTTATAATTAGATTTGCGAGGCCATAATCATAGTTTCTGTATCAGTAATTACCTGATGAAAGATACCTGTAAAAGCGTCTCTTGTTTCAGGAAAGATTAATGTTGTAAGACCGATTGCGGCTAATATCAACAAACAAATTGTGGCGGTTAGTTTTACGAATCGAATCAGCATTTTAACTGTAAATTTCGTCATATTTGCTTTTTCTACCACAACAACGTTATTATCTTTGATATTATGCTTGTCTTTTAGCTTCTGCTGCTCTTCCTGACGTTTTTTCTTAGATACCAAACTTGTCTTAAATTTCGCCATAGGCGTTCTCCTTTGCCCAATTCATAAATAAAAAGGAAAGGTATATTACAACCTTTCCTTCTCATAATTAATGATTTTTGATGTCGATAATGTTATTATTTTGCTAATTCCTTAAATGCTTCCAGATTTTCATTAATTAATAAATCAGCAGCATTATTAATTGCTTTTTGTCTTAATAATTCTGCCTCACTTATCATGTCATATTTTTCAAAAATATCTGTACCTATATTCATAATAATCCTCATTATTCATACTGCATATTCGACTAATCTAATAGCGCATTATAATTTCTATGCGCATAAATAACTCTTGCAACAGTTATAAGTTTTCTGGATTCGTCCACATAATAAAACATAATATAATTTTTTACTATTAATCTACGGTACTCTTTTTTTAAAGATCGAATTGAATGATAGACAGGATTTATATAGGGAAACTCAGTTAACTTATTAGCACTTTCTATCATTTCATTTGTTAATCTTTCAGCTGCTATGGGATTTGATAGTTTTTGAGATATATATTTTGCTATATCCACCATATCCCGCATTGCGATTGGTAAATATTCCAACGTATACATTCATTATCCTCCAATAGCTTCTTTCATTGCTTTTAAAACATCTTTAGAGGAAAAGCGTTTATCTGTTAGTTCAGCTTCCTGTTCGGCTTCATGGAGTTTAAAATATACTTCACTGTTAAACTGTAAATTTTCATATGCTTCCATACTTAATACGACCATATCTCCAAATCCGTTTTTGGTTAGAAACACAGGCTCCGCAGTTTCATGAACTATTTTGGAAATTTCAGAAAAATTGTTCCTCAAATCGGATACAGGTCTAATTTTTTTCATAATAAACACCTCCTGTACATATTTTAGCATAATTATGCTAAAATCTCAACTATATTATTCACCACCTACCATGAGATGATTCTTCCATAGGTTCTGTATTGTTTGATTCTTTTTTAGGGATTGTTTTTTCTTTTTTGGTTTCTTTTTGTTCATCATCTTTCTTTTTTGAATCAGCAAAATGTGCGGTATCAGCAAGAACTTCAAATGTTTTTTTGGTATTACCTTCTTTGTCCTTATAGGTTCCGGTTTGTATAGAACCGTGGAGTGCAATCATTTGACCTTTACGAAAGTATTTGCATATAAATTCTGCGGTGGAACGCCATGCTACAATGTCTATAAAATCTGTTTGACGTTCATCACCTGATTTATAAGAACGTTCGCCAGCAATTGAAAAACTTGTTACTGCAACATCATTTGGAGTATGGCGAATTTCGGGGTCGCTTGTTAAACGTCCCATTAATACTACTACATTTAACATTAGTATAACCTCTTTTCTATCATTTTCTTTTTCTTCCCCAAAAATAGTTTTTTCTTTTTTCGGGAACTTCCTTTATAGGCTGCTGTGTCTCATGTTCAAAGACACGGTTCCAAACTGGATTTCCATTGCTGGAATAAAAAATAAATCCGGTGTAAATGTTGCGAAATAAGTGCATTCTGACTTTTCTTCCATTAAGGCCAGTACATCTTCATGTTCAGATTCGGGAGAGAAGGAAAATATATAGTTTACATCATTATCATAAAATACTTGCAGGGCTTGCTGCATGTACATAAGTTCGTTTGGTTTTGTTCCGCAAACTACAAATTTTATGTTTTTCTCTAAAAAAGAAATCAGGACAAAATCGTCTGGGCGATACGTACCAAAATCATAAATATAGTAATCATAACCCAGCTTTAAAATATCGCTGATTTTATCTTTTTTATAAAACATATCTACATTTTGATAAGTAATCTTACCCAGTTGTTCATCAAAGGTAACGTCTTCGTCGTGAAATTCTTTTAACAACGCTAGATAACCATTAGAATTCATTTCAATATAACAAGCCTTTTTATTTTGTATATTCAGATGCTTTACCATTTGAATGCATTGTGTAGTAGTGCCGATTCGTCCTACACTTCCTACAACGACAATTGTTTTTTAGTTATTATTGGGATTTAATGGTTTTGGAGAAAGGGGAATCACTAACACAACCAGAGGTAAACAAATTAATAATTTTTTTATTCTGAAAGATATATCCTCTAAACCTAATCCAAAATACAGAACTTATACTTGTAAAACTGGATTATCAACTAAGACTTTGACCAGTACGGAATTAAAAGTATATCATTCTCTTGCGGTCAGAGTGAACCAGAATCGAGAATGTGTGAGATAATAGAAAAAGAACGTTTAAAATCTAATTCTAAGTATGTATGTTGTAATAAAGGCGGTAGTTTACATATACCCACCTCTTGGAAAAGTGCATGGTAAAGTTATCTTAATCAGTTAAACTTTATGTATTGGAATGCTGAAGATAAATATTCAGATATGAACAAATACAATCCCAAGGGGTATCCTAAATCTATTCATATAACGCTCCATATGTTTAGGCATACTTATGCAACTATGTTATATATTTCTGGAACAGAATTATTAGATATGAAATATTTATTAGGTCATTCTGATATTAAAACAACACTTCAAATTTATGCTCATATCCAGAATTCTTTAAGAGAAGTTGACATAAGTAAGTATAAAAAGTATATTTAAAATAAAGGGTATTTAACGAGAAGAAATATAAAATATACCTCAGATGAAGTGAAATTTGGTGATTGCAACATCTAGACTACGAAAGAAGGTCAGGGGTTCGAATCCCTTCAGGCACGCCAAAAGCGTTCATCTTTTTAGATGAACGCTTTTTCTTTTTTGGTTATAAAGTTTGGTTGAACGCCATAAAAACGTTATTCACGCTATTGGTCAGTCATTAACGAAAATATGTAGATTTTCAAATTTGTTATTTGATATAATATTCAAAAGGAGAATATTAGAGCATATGATGGAATTGGATGAGAGTAATATTGCAGATGTAACACAGTACTTGATAAGAGAATACTATAACTTAAATACGGAACCCCTGTTTTCCGTTTTAGCAGAAGATTGCGTTTGGTTGGGGCCTGGAAATCTTCTGGTATTTAGTGCCAAAGAAATAAAAACTCAGTTTAAGAATGGTTTTATTATGCCTGCCTTTAAAATGGTAGATCCTCATTTTTATACACTGGATACAGGCAGTAAAAACCATATCGTTGTATTGGGAGAATATTTGCTGTTTTCAGATGAAAGTGCAGACCTAATCTGTGCCTCAAAACAGCGTATTACTTTTTGTTATAGATTAGAATATGGCACCTACCGACTTTATCATATGCATGTATCCAATGAGTGGAATGAATTGAAAGAGAATGAATTATTCCCTTTCGAAATCAGTACACAGACTTACCATTATGTAAAAAAACTTTTAAAAGAAACAAATGACAGAAAAAATAAAGTAATTATTCAAACGCCAAAGTCTACTTATGGTATTCAGTCTGATGCTGTAATTTATATAGAGGCAGCAGATAAATATTGTGTTTTGCATACAGTAAACCAGAATATTGTGATACATAGATCTATCGGTTATTTAGCCTCCGTGTTTCCTGATTTTTTCTGTCGTATTCATAGAAGTTATCTTATTAACTGTCACCATGTTTCTAAAGTGGAAAGATATTATGTTATGTTAGTAACAGGAGAAACTTTACCAATACCTGAAAAACGATATACAGAAGTGTATCATAATGTGATGCGGGCTATGAAATGACATTTACAATATATAATCACATTGAAACAGTATGATTAATTTGCATAATATAAGTAAATTTAATTTTATTATAATTCATATAAAATATCTAGAACTTATATATTTTTTGGTGTATAATTACTTATAAAGTGATATGAATAAATTTTTTTTGTTATCAAGTTTAACTTCACTTATTTTTAACAGCATTATTTAGGGAGAGGGGAAAATCTTTTGAAAAAGAAAGTATTTTTATGTGCAGCGGTATGTGCTTTGGTATTGGCAATGGGAGTAGGTTGTTCTCAACAGTCAAGTTCTTCCGAGTCCGGTACAAGTTCAAATACCTCTAATGTGCAGAGTGAAAGCGGTAATCAAACTCAAAATACAGGTGTGCCTGCATCATCCGGTCAGGCAGAATCTAGCACAGCATCTGATAGCAAGAACGTAACGGCAACCTTGTACATAGGTGAAAACGGTAAGTTTAAAGAATATCCTTACACATTTTCAGAGAAACCAACACCTGATCAATTAATTCAGGCAATTGCAGATACAACTGGTTGGAATTTAACGTTGTCTGATATTACAACTTCAGGGAAAGGTGGAATGACCGTATCATTCTCAAAAGAATGTGCATTGTTTACAGGACCACCTCAACAACAAAAAGAAGAATTTCACATGTATGATGTAGAACAGCTGGACAGAACTATTTTAGACAGCATTCAGAAAACATTGCAAAATAATACAATAGATCCTAACTTAGGGGATCCTTCCAACTTAGATATTTATTATTGTATGGAGGGGGATAAAGCATTGGAGTTAACCAATTTGAATATTACCATTCCTATGGAACAGCCATATAGTTCAGATATGTGGGAATATATTTCGCGAGAACCTGCGAAAGGATAAACATAATATTATAATATATTTAGGTATTGGCTTAAAGTATTTATGAGGTGTCAAACAGACAATTCTGTTTTGATAAATGTAGCATTGTACTTTGATTTTTGATATACGTTTATTTGCTTATGTACTACATTGGTAAACAATGTAAACATAGTTTACAGCTACTGCTACAGAAGTTGGATCCTTTTTAAAGTTTGCGGTAATGTTGTATTCCAAAACATCACCTTCTACTGCACCATTCGGCTCAACAAAGTTTGCTTTTACTTTTTCATTTGTTACCTCAAATGCCTTTTGTCCTGCTTCATCCGCATAATCTGCTCCACCGAGCTCTTGGACTGTTCCATCAGTTTTTCTTAAGGATACACTTAGCGTCCAGCTGTCAAACAAATATCCTGTTTGTGCTTGCGCTGTTAGTTCGTAAAACTCCCCTTTTTTCATCATACCTTTATCTGCACTGCCAATATTAGAGTCTGTAATCTCTATATTGCCTTTGCTCTCTGTATCATCGGTATTCTTGGTTTCCAATACTAAGTCCGCTTTCTCCCCCGGTGCTGACGGAATCACTTCAGCCATTGCCGGAACTGCGCAAATTACAAAAGCAAATACACAAGTTACCAGTGCGGCCAAAAATCTTTTTGTTTTCATCTCTAACAATTTCCCCCTTCAAAAATTAAACCTTTTTTACTAGGAGAAAATTAGTATATAAAAGAGGATTTTACAATTGCTTTAATGTAAAAAGAATACAAAAAACAATGCTAAAAAAACTTTACAATGGTTTATACGGTGCAGACTTTATCCACACAGAAACTCAATATTTAACTGAGGGAACTCACACAATTACTGCTGATGATGCTCAATATAAAGACAAAGGCTTTGAATTAGTAGATGCAGCAGCAAATTCACAAGAAGTAAATGTTACAGAAAAAGATGGACAATTGGTAGCAGATGTTGACGCTGTTAACTTTAATGTAAAACCAACAGTTGATCCAACTACCATTTCCTTTAATGTAACCTATGTTGACCTAGCAGGAAATCCAATCGGAGGCGGTGGACATATTTGGTTTGATGACATCGGTGTGTATGACAGAGAAAATATTCTGTTGCCATACGGATATAGAGCTATCCCACCTGCTCATCCTGGCGAAGATTGGTTCTATCCAACCAGTCTGGAGTACATTGACGGTCAATGGCAAGCAACTGTACCTGACCTTGAAATTGTAGTAGCCAAAAGCGTAGCAACCGTTAACATTCAATTTGCTTTGGAAGACGGTACTTTATTGCCTGACTTGACATATGAAAAAGCTTATTTTAACGTAGGCGGGGGTATTGAAACCGTTGAAGCACCGGAAGGTTACGAATTTGTTGGTGAAAACACTTATGCTGTAGAAGTTACAGAGGATGAGTTACTTAATTTGGTTGTTGACCCAACTGAAGTAACATTTACAGTAAAACCGATTACAACCACACCGGAAAATCCTGAGAATCCAACAGATAACGGAACAACAACTCCAACACAAGACGGCACTATGGGTGGAAACCCAACAACAGGAGATGCTACTCCTTATGTAATTTTGGCAGTAACTGTTGCAGCTGCTGCAGGTGTTATGGTAGTAGCTTTTAAAAGAAGAAAAGCTTAATAGGATTTTATAAATACAAAGGGATGCAGTAGTAACTGCATTCCTTTTTTATTTAATTTTAAATTGAGAAAGTATAAATCATATCTTTGAAATTAAAATAGGATATGGTATGATAACGTTAAAATATTGATAGGAGGGTGGAAAGGTGGAACAGTCTCTTTTTCATAGCAAAACTGCAGTCATTGTTGTGGATATGCTCAATGATTTTGTAAAGGGGAAGCTGTCTTGTGAGCAGTCAAGAGCAATTGTACCTCCGATACGTGCTCTGCTTTCAGATGCACGCCGTCAAGGAGTACCTATTTTTTATTGTAATGACTGTCATATTCCGGGAGTTGACCCTGAATTGAGATTGTGGGGACATCATGCTATTGCGGGCACAGAAGGTGCGGAAGTTGTTTCAGAGTTAGCGCCGCAAAAAGGCGATTATATGATATCAAAGCATTGTTATAGCGGTTTTTTTCAAACGGATTTACAATTGCTGCTTACTTCACTGGGAATTAAAAATTTGATTATTACTGGGCTATACACCAATATTTGTGTACGCCATACAGCTGCGGATGCATTTTGTTGGGGATACCAAATTTATATTCCGAGCGATTGTGTCAGTGCGTTTGCTCCCGAAGAGTATGAAGGGGATATTGCATATTTAAAAACAGTTTATGGAGCAACAATATTGTCTTCTGACGAAATCAAATAAATGAAACCGAAGAATAGAAAAAACCGACCTGTTTTGTAGCAGGTCGGTTTTTTTCAGCAACTGATTGTGAAAAATAGAGATTTTTGTATTTTTTTATCGTGCGTTTTTTGTTGAGAAAACGGCCATTTTATGAGAATATATGCATTATATTACAGTTTTATAAATTACACAGAAAAATGCTTTATTTGTATTGCCATATAGAATGACTTCCTGTAAGATAATGGTAAATAATGGAATGCGGTTTTTTGACAGTATTCCATATTGAATGTAGATTGGAGGTCACGCTTGATGAAAAAAAGGGCAATTGTGGTTATGGTGTGTGCAATAGGTTTTGTTGCTTCATTTGTAATAATAGGGTACTTTGGTCTTACCAGTACAGGCATGATAGACCGTATGTATGTAAGTCAAAGTAAACAACTTGTGATTGGAAAAGGTAAAAATTTATCTCCAATCACCCTTTGGGACGAAATTGGAACGTATCCCTGATTTACGATAGGCAATAACTGTAACATATGTTGGCCGTATGAGAAATTTCAATTTGTATCGATGTCCCCTAACCACGAAACATCTTACTTGCAGGCAAAAAGAGAGTATGTTGAAGTTTATAAAAAGGAAATAAGATAGATATAAACACTAGACTTTCCATATAGAGGCCAATAAATTGGCTGCTTGGTGTAACTCTTCGGGGGTATGATGCGCAAATCCTAACAGAATGGTATTTGCCATAGGGGTACTATTCCCTAAATAGTAGGGAGAGATACCTTGTAAGCGAACTCCGTTTGCTTTTGCGCTTGCAATCAATTCTGTTTCAGACATTCCATTTTGTACCTGAAGCAAAAAGTGCAAACCTGCATTGGCTCCCATAATCACGATTTGATTTGCAATAGGTGAGGTTTTTAAGGCAGAAACAAAAGCATCCCTTCGTTTGCGATAGGTATTTCGATTGCGATTGATATTTCGTTCAAAATGACCGCCTATCATAAATTGAAACAATGTATGCTGTTCAAAACGGGATACGGTAGGGGAATACTGGGAACAGAGCGTTTGGTATTTTTGAAGTAATGTTGGAGGTAACACCAAATATGCAATACGGACTGAAGGAGCAATGCTGCGTGAAAATGTGCCAATATAAGCTACTTTTCCTGCTGTGTCAATTCCCTGCAACGATGGTATTGGTTTTCCTGTAAACTTCAGTTCACTGTCATAATCATCTTCAATGACAAAGCGATTTGGTTTTTCATCAGCCCAGCGAAGCAATTCCAAACGTTTGCCTATGGGCATCACCACCCCGGTAGGAAATTGATGGGAAGGTGTTACGTATACAATATCAGCTTTGCTTTGTCCAAGGACTGCAATATCAATTCCTGTGTCTGTTACGTCAATGGGTTCCACTGTTCTGCCGCAATTGGTAATGGTTTGATATACCTTGGGATATCCGGGATTCTCCATTGCAAAAAGGCTGTCAGAATCAAACAATACATTTAATATCATAAGTAAATATTCTATACCGGCGCCCACAATAATTTGTGAAGCCGTGCAATGAACCGAGCGATATTTATGTAAGTAGTCGGCAATTGCTTGGCGCAGACAAAAATCACCTTGCTGATTGCCGGGGTAGATTAAATCCGGCTGAGAATACATAATTTCTTTGGAAAGTTTTGCCCAGGTAGCATACGGAAATGTTTCCACATCTACAGAGTTGGTAGAAAGATGAAACAGATATTCGTTCTGAATATCACCGGTTTCAGGAATTGAAACGGAAGTTACAGGCTCTTGCCGAACAGTTAAAGAAGCCTCCAGTGGATTTACATAAAATCCGCTGCGGGGAAGGGCACGAATATAACCTTCTGTAACCAACATTTGATATGCGGTATCAATTGTATTCTGACTCACGCCCAGATAGTCTGAAAACGCTCGTTTAGAAGGCAGTTTTTCATTTTCCTTATAAACACCTTGTTGAATATCTTTTACCATAGAAAGGTATAGTTGATAGTATAAAGGTTCCTTCCCATTTGTAAGGACGTTCATTGTAAATCTCCAATCTGATACTATTAAAAATACTTAAACTGACTATTTAACAGGAATCAGTTTTCTTTTATAATCATACTCAAATACAATGATATTTGCAAGACAAATATAAAAGTAGAGGAGTAAGATAATCATGAGTCAACAATTGGAACAAAACAGAAAATTAACGGAGTCTTTCAAAGGCGGAGTTATTATGGACGTTACCAATGCAAAAGAAGCAGAAATTGCACAAAAAGCGGGAGCCGTTGCTGTTATGGCACTGGAACGTGTGCCTTCCGATATTAGAAAACAAGGCGGAGTGGCACGCATGAGTGACCCGAAAATGATTAAAGAGATTCAAAGCGCGGTATCCATTCCCGTTATGGCAAAAGCCAGAATTGGCCATATTGCGGAAGCTCAGATTTTAGAAGCACTGCACATCGATTATATCGATGAAAGTGAAGTGCTTACACCTGCAGATGATATGTACCACTTAAATAAATTTGAATTTAAAACTCCATTTGTATGTGGGGCACGTAACATTGGTGAAGCATTAAGAAGAATTGGAGAAGGCGCTTGCATGATTCGTACCAAGGGCGAAGCAGGTACAGGAAATGTGGTAGAGGCTGTCAGACATATGAGAACCATGATGGCGGCAATTCGCCGTTTGCAAAATATGCCTTCGGAAGAGTTAATGACATTTGCAAAAGAAAATGATGCACCATACGATTTGGTAGTATATGTAGCGCAAAACGGCAAACTTCCGGTTGTAAACTTTGCGGCAGGCGGCATTGCAACTCCTGCCGATGCTGCTCTGATGATGCAGCTTGGCAGTGAGGGTGTATTCGTTGGTTCAGGTATTTTTAAATCTGCAAACCCTGAATTAAGGGCAAAGGCAATTGTAACTGCTACAGCAAACTATAATAACCCTGAAATTCTGGCAGAGGTAAGCGAAGGACTGGGAGAGGCTATGAAAGGTTTGGAGATTTCTGAAATTCCTCAGGACAGTCTGTACGCAAACAGAGGCTGGTAAATCAAAGAATTGAATCAAACAAATTTGTTCCGTCATATTGCGATAAAGAAAAGAGGCATCCATGGATGCCTCTTTTCTTTATGTAAAAATGGGATATTAACGAATCGGAGTATAATCCATTTCAGATGTTTCCTCTGTTGCTTCCAGTTTAAAAATAACAGGTCTTAACCCATCGTTACAGCTGCAAATGGCAACGCCTGGTTTTCTAATCCAATCTCCATAGTAAAATAATTCTTTTTCAGCTCCGTGAGACAATGCAAATGCATACTGGTAAATTGCTTTCCACGCTTCATCGCAAAATCCTTCCGGTTTTACATAGTCAGCATAAAATATTTGTCCTTCTTTTAGCATGGGGCACGCAGTCAAACCGTCTGCTCCGTATTCCTTTGCAAGTTCTTTGTCCAATGTGGTTTTCAATACCGTAATTTTTACTTTTTTCATGCGTTATCTCTCCTTTTTGATATTACATGATAAATTCCAGCAAATTTTTGCCCATAAATTGAGTCCATTCTGGTTCTGTGAGGTTTGCATTTTGTTTGATATCATGGATAAATAAAGAAAAATCCATTTCCCGTTTCACAGAAGGATATAATAACAAAGGAAAATCACTGCCATAGAGCAATCGACTCGGACCAACCATTGAGATAACCGCTTTGATACTTTTGATGTCGTACAGCAAGGGATTTGCCGCAGTGTCATAGCGTACATTTTGAAATAATTCCTTGTAGCGGGGATTCATTTCATAAAAAGGAAGACCGCCGCCCATATGCGCCAATATTAATTTTAAGTTGGGATATGTTTTTAATAATTGCGGAATCGGCGCCAATGATGTTGTATCTTTTCCGGGATAGATATGTCCGACCGGCTCTCCACAATGAATACACACAGGCAAATGATAATGTATCGCGCATTCTAGGACATCAAGAAATTGTGGTGACTGAAAATCATATCTGTTTGCTCCCGGGCCTAATTCTCCAATTCCGCAAAAACCGAGAGAGACACAGCGCTCTATTTCGGAAATGGCATCTTTTCCGAACATAGGGTTAATGGAAGCAAATGCTTTTAAACGCTGCGGATGATTCTTGATTGCTTGTGCCATATAATCATTGTGCAGATGCATCAGTGCAATATCATTCCAATACCATCCTTGCATGACCAAACCGTATATGCCTGCCAACTCAGCACAATGCAAAGCTTCTTCTGCATTTGCCCATGCTTCTTCCGTACCCGTACCATTTTCAGATTTTTTGGTCAACATACCAAAGTATGGGTCACGTGCGGCATAGGTTTCCCAATGTTCATATATTTCAGGGGGAAATATATGAACATGACTGTCCCAAATTTGAAATCCATTCATGATTGGTTTTTTCCTCCTGTATTTTATAGTGATATTATAAATGACGATTCATACTCTGTCGATATCTGAAGCACACACAAATACTTTGAATAAAACTTAGAGTTGCTTTAAGACAGCTTTGTTTTCATTGATGCTGATTACAATTTGTTTTTTATGATAATGGCTAGGGAACAAAAATCAATAGGAAACGTGAAATTTTTCCATTTTCAGGACTTTGATAGAATAATGTATAAACTAGAACAATGGGAAATATTTTGATTTCTCTTATTAGCTCGAATATACTCGAAAATACTTACTTTTTCGAGTGTATTATGATATACTAAACCAAGAAAAAACAGATTAAGTTGTAAACAATAGGGGAATTTTTATAGTATTCTTTGATGACGTGGGAAAGAATTTTTCAGTTGTTCAAAAAACGAAAAATGTGAAGCGAAAGTTGCTGAGAATTTATATTTTACACTGGATGTAGAATAAAATGATTGCTATGCAAAAACAAGATTAGGTTTTAATTTTAATGAGGAGGGTGAGTCATGGCAAAGTTTTGCAGTAAATGTGGAATGAAACTGAATGAAGAAACCGGAAAATGCCCTAATTGTGATGAGAAAACAAAAAAGCATATTTCAAGTTCCGATGGTGATAGCAGTACAAATGTAAATCCAAAGGATGATGAAAGTATTAAAGAAACCGGTGGAGAACAAAAAGGCAGCAAAGAAGGAAAAAAGAAGACTAAAAAAATAGTGGTAATTATAATTGTTATTATTACATTACTGATATGTATAGGTGCAGGTATAGCGGTTGTAATGGTATATCATGAAAAAAACGCAAACGTTTCCAATGATATCGAAACTCAGAATACACAAAGTGTTACCAGTACAGAAACAACATCTGCCAATGAAGAAGTTGGCCTGAGTAGCAATTATGAAGTTCCTGAGTTTGATGCAGAAGCATATTTCAGAGAAAATACTACATTAAAATCTACTTTTGATGTAACCTCTTCACAATATATTCCTACTGAATCGGAAGCTTATGATCATTTTGTTGAAAGAGGCTTTGACGGTAGTCAAGTAATGTATGAGTATACTATGGATGGTACTTATTTGGGAGCGAATGAAATTTCTCGATATTCATCATCAAAACATCCAATGTATCAGGCATATTACGCTGCCACATCAGGGGATATATGGATGATTTCTGAAATTAACGGTTCGTTTTTTGCAACCCCGGTCACATATAATTTTTCAAACGAACAAAATGTTCCCGTAATACTTTCAGAAACAGATACGATTACAAGCTATGATAGTTCAACGAATAAATTCTATGTGAACATTCCGAAGGAATCTCAAACCGTTATAAAAACAGTTTCCAAAATTGATGCTGAAACGATAGAAAAACTAACTAACGAGGAGTTTAATCAATCATGACGGTTAAAAAAATTGTAACATCACTTCTTTGTTGTATCATCGTATCTTCTGTTTTTCTTCCTATTATCACAGTAAATGTTCATGCGGAAACTGCTACAGAAGAAAGCAGAATCATGGTTTCTCTCGGTGATTCCTATTCATCGGGAGAAGGTATTGAGCCGTTTTATGGTCAAAATGAATCAACAGCCGATAAAGTGAAAAATCAGGATTGGCTTGCACATAGATCCGAAAAAAGTTGGCCTGGAAGATTAACTCTGCAAGGAGTGAATGGTTCTATGGCTCAAAACCGTAATGATAATTGGTTTTTTGTTGCTACATCCGGAGCAGTAACCGATAATTTGACTCACAATCAACGTAAAGAGTATGATATTGACGGGATAGAAGGCAGCCGTTATATTGATAAACAGCTTGATGTTTTTAAAGAATTAGGCGATAAGAAAGCGGAATATGTTACTGTTTCCATTGGCGGAAATGATGCAAAGTTTTCCGACATCATAACTGAAGCTGCCATTCCACATCCACTGAATCCCGGAGCATTAAACGACAAATTAAATTCCGTTTGGGAGGAATTTTATTATGGTATTGACGGCGGTGAAAGCATAAGGGATAGACTTTATCAAGCTTATTACGATATTCACGACGCGGCAGGTGCACAGGCTAAAATCATTGTGGCCGGATACCCCAAATTACTGGATTCTAACGGAAGTGGATTCTTGTTTAGCGAGAATGAGGCTGCTCTGATTAATGATTCTGTAAGTAGATTTAATGACGAAATCGAATCCATTGTGAAATCGTGCAAAGTGAACGGAATGAAAATCTGCTTTGTATCTGTCGAGGAGGCCTTTGATGGACACGGTGCTTATTCCGATGACGCTTTTTTGAATAAGGTATATATTGGTAAGAAAGATCAAGATTTAAAATGGGATGTTTCATCAGCATATTCCATGCATCCCAATGAGAAGGGCGCCCAGGCTTATGCCGATTGCGTTCAAGCAAAAATTGATGATATTGAAAAGGATAACGGAAAAACGGAATGGCCTTTGATGTCCGGCTCAGATGAGAGAGACATAGCTTTGGTTCTTGATGTTTCAGGCAGTATGAGGGGTACTCCAATGAATGAAACCAAGAATGCATCAGAGAAGTTTATAAATACGATTTTAAAGGAAGATTCCAGCATCGGTGTTGTTACTTATGATAATACCAGTATGTGTATTGCTGATTTCTGTATGAATGAAAGGTATTTAACGAATGCAATACAGAATCTCAATTCTGGTGGCGGAACCAATATGGAAGCGGGATTATCACAAGCATATTCAATGTTACAGAACAGTGATGCAAAAAAGAAAATAATTGTACTTATGAGTGACGGTGAGCCAAACGAGGGTAAAACAGGCAATGAACTCATTGAGTTTGCTGAAACAATTAAAAATGAAGGCATATATATCTATACATTAGGATTTTTTAATAATTCACATGATAAAACCTCACCACAGGCACTTTTGGAAAACATTGCAAGTGAAGGGTGTCACTTTGAGGTTGATGATGCAGATGATTTAATATTTTTCTTTGGAGATATTGCGGATCAAATCAATGGACAAAAGTACATATATATCCGCATAGCGTGCCCTGTTGATGTGACGGTAGAGTACGATGGAGAAACCTTATGCTCTATAGAAGAAAATCTTAATACCCGCACTGCTTTCGGTTCTCTAACATTTGAGGATAATGAAAAAGGAACTGACAGCAGTAGCGATAATCGAGTGAAGATACTGCGGTTAAAAGAAGGTACAGATTACGATATTCAAATTGAGGGTAACGGCAATGGGTACATGGATTATACCATTAGATTTATGGATGATACCGGAGAGTATACTGATTTACGCAAATTCAGTGATATCAAAATCACGGAACAAACTGTAATTGATACTGTGGCGACCAATTCAGATGCAACTATATTAAATGTAGACGAAAATGGCGATGGAAAGTATGACTTGAAGTACAAGGCAACCGAAAATGCGGAAGGGGAACTTGTCAACGATACCTATCTCATTTATATTTATATTGCAGTTGGTGTTGTTGCTTTCATCTTGGTTGTAGTCGCGATTATTCTAATTATGAAACATCTAAAATCAAAAAAATCTAAGTTGGAACACAGATAAAGTATGCAGAAGTTTTGCAGAAATTGAGAAACACAGTTGAAAAGGGTATTTTCACTTTCATCCGATGAACATTGCTTTGTAACTTTTCATACTATAACAATTTAGCAGTAATAACAAAACAAACATTGGGAGATGATTCTTTCAATGTTTGTTTTGTTTATTAGCAAGAACGTTATAACATTTTTTAGTTAGAAATTGCAAAGCAATTTCTCTTATGTTATAACAACCTAGCAACAAATGCAAAATTAAAAATTTTGATTGTTGACAAGAATGTTTTAGCGTTTATCAGTTGAAAATTGCATCGCAATTTTTTTTATGCTATAATATCTACACTATTTAGTTGATGCAGTTCTATTTTATTATAAGTACAGAGGAGACGGGTATAAATGTCCGCAGTAGCACAGGCAAAGCGCATTGTAGTTAAGGTAGGTACCTCTACCTTAACTTATGAAAACGGAAAACTGAATTTAAGAAGAACGGAAGAACTCTGCAAAGTGTTAAGTGATTTGCATAATTCCGGTCTTGAGGTAGTGCTTGTTTCATCCGGTGCTGTTGGTGTAGGTATGGGTAAACTTGGTATCAAAGAGCGCCCCACGGAAACAGAAAAAAAACAGGCAATTGCTGCTGTTGGTCAATGTGAACTGATGTTTATGTACGACAAGCTTTTTGGAGAATATAATTGTATGGTTGCTCAGGTTTTGCTTACTGCGGATGTAACAGCCAGTGAGAACAGCAAGCGCAATGTAGAAAATACCTTCAGAGAACTGCTGAATATGGATATCATTCCGGTTGTAAATGAAAATGACACAGTCAGCATTGACGAACTGGACGGTCCTCATTTTGGGGATAATGACACGTTATCCGCGGTAGTTGCCAAGTTGGTTGGAGCAGATTTATTAATTATTTTAACTGATATTGATGGACTTTACGATACAGACCCGAGAGAAAATCCCAATGCCAAACATATTCCTTATGTTACTCATATTACAGACGAAATTAAGGCGCTGGCAGGCGATGCAGGCACAAACAGGGGAACAGGTGGTATGGTGACCAAAATACGCGCCGCACAAATTGCAAATGAAGCGGGTATCTCCTGTTGTGTGATGAGTGGTACGCATCCCAAAAATTTATATCAATTACTGGATGGCGTTCAAATGGGAACTACATTTGCCGCATTATAATGCACAAATATTGAAAGGAGGAATAGATATGACCGAATTGGAACAAATGGGAAAACGTGCAAAGGAGGCAGCACGTGAACTTGCCTTTGCAGGTGATAAAAAAAATCAGGGACTGGCTGCAATTGCAAAAGCTCTGAGAGAACATAAGGACAATATCATAGAGGCCAATGCTTTGGATATTGAAGCAGCCAAACAAAACGGGATGTCTGAGTCATTGCTGGATCGTCTTACATTAACAAGGGAGCGTATTGAAGGCATGGCAAAAGGTGTGGAGGAAGTTTTAGCGCTGAAAGATCCTATCGGCACCGTGTTGGACGGTATGGTGCAAAGCAACGGTCTTAAAATTGAAAAAGTACGTGTACCTCTGGGTGTTATTGGTATGATTTATGAAGCCAGACCAAATGTTACTTCCGATGCAGCGGCACTTTGTTTAAAGTCAGGCAATGCGGTTATTTTACGGGGCGGAAAAGAAGCATTCCACTCTAATCAATGTATTACGAAGATTATGCAAGCTGCATTAGAGCAAGCCGGCTTGTCAGAAAATTGTGTTCAGCTTGTGCAGGATACCAGTAGAGAGTCTGCAAATGAAATGATGCGTTTAACAGAGTATTTGGACGTATTGATTCCAAGAGGTGGTGCAGGACTAATCAAAGCAGTGGTGGAGAATGCAAAAGTTCCTGTAATTGAGACAGGCTCCGGTAATTGCCACGTATATGTAGATGAATCAGCAGATGTTACTATGGCGGCTGATATTATTTTTAATGCAAAAACATCCCGTCCTTCTGTTTGTAATGCCATCGAAACGGTATTGGTACACAAAAATATTGCCGAGAAAGCTCTCCCTGTCATTGAGAACAGACTGAAAGAAAAACAGGTGGAAATCAGGGGATGCCAAACAGTTTGCAGAGTATTGCCCGATGCAGTACCCGCAACAGAGCAAGATTGGGCGACAGAATATTTGGGCTATACTGTGGCAATTCGTGTCGTAGATGATATTCATCAAGCCATTGATCATATTATGATGTATACAACAGGTCACAGTGAATGTATTGTAACAGAAAGTTATACCAATGCAATGTTATTCACATCTCAAATAGATGCAGCAGCGGTTTATGTGAATGCATCCACCAGATTTACAGACGGAGGTATGTTTGGGCTGGGTGCGGAAATCGGCATTTCTACTCAAAAACTCCATGCAAGAGGTCCTATGGGTATTGAACAACTGACATCTGTAAAGTTTATCGTCAACGGCAACGGTCAAATTCGTGTATAAAGTACTGTATGTATTAGAACGAATTCCAATGTTGGTTGCAATAGAGTGAAAACGTAGGTTTTCATAATATATATTTATAAAACAAATCCTTAAAAAACAGCCTTGGCAGATTTCTTTTTCATAAAAAAGTTCTGCCGAGGCTGTTTTGTACTTATATATTAGGTAAAGTACAAAACAAGGGGTTGAATCATAACAAATGAATTCAGAAAACAAAGAACAAACACCAAAAAAAACGGCACAATTTGTGTGTGATTATCGAGATGAACAGCCCACCGAATTTTTGCCGCAGCTTCAAATGCATGCGGCAGAAGAAACAAAAGTGGAGCCCTCATCAGAGCCTGTTGACAATACAGTACCTACCATACATGTAACATTAGACGACTCCAATATGATAGAAACAGAACAGGAAGTAAACGAAACTCCGGAATATCCAACACTGCCGGAACAAGAGGAGTCCCTACCGAAGATAGAAGGGTTTCCCCTTTGGAAAAGAAATAATCAGCCCTCCAGATTATTTTATCCTGCCAATCCCCAAATTGTGCAGCAGCAGGAAGACGAAATGTATGAGGGTGAGACAAAACAATCAAAACCAAAGGGAATCATCCCGGGTATTATGATTTTAATGGCTGCATTTGCGGGAGTGGTATGCTTTTGTATGTTTGGCGGTGTGGACTTGGTACAAGATACAGAGCAAATCAATGCTTTTTTAGCGCCTGTTATGATGCAAAATCCGGAACCGTTTTCATCATTGACACAGGCCGGCGGGGATATGACTCTGCAAGCTTCCGTATGGCGGGCAGTAACACAAAATCAGGCAGACTATAAAGAGACAGATGAACAGGGAAAGCTGATTGTTCCAGCAAAAGATGTAGAAGACGCATCTAAGGAACTGTTTGGAAGTACCTTTCATCTTTCTTCCAAACATCCACAAAATGATTCTTTTTTTGTTTATGATGAATCTTCCGATACTTACCGTGTGTTGCCTAGGAGCAGTGTTACAAGCACAGTTCCGCAAATTAAAGAGGTGAAAAAAGAAAATGGTTCAATCGTTGTGACGGTCGAGTTTTCTTCTACGGCACAGGGAGCTGCTGTGGAGACATACCGTTATATACTGGAAATTGATTCTCTTAGTGGAGAGCCGTATTTATCCTCAATACAATCTGCTTAAAAATAGAGGGGATTCCTCACGATTGAAAACGGAGTTTTATAGCAAATAAAGTTGGTTGACAAAAGTAGAAATTTTTTGGTTTTGGATTTCTTAGGTTATTACTATCTTAAAAAGAACTTTTCTTTTTACAACTGACAGATGTAAACTTTTATGCCCTCTTTGATTCTATTTTTATCACAGTGGTGATATCATCAAAAACGGATACCAATTGGTATCCGTTTTTGATTTTTATATTTTGTTTGTCATAAATAATAACCTTGTCCATATATATAATAAAGCAAGATACCTGAATTTATCATCAGATATCTTCTCTCATCATTATGTGCATTAGAGCAGTAAGTATAACAGCGAGAAAATTACACTGGTGTCGGCTTGCTCGTTAAACAGTACCAGCAGCAGTATCATGATTAAAGTTCGTTCGCTGTCTTTCATAACTCCGTCTAATAAGTTTTCCACAATGTTCTGCGGTCCGGCAGGGACGGAAGGAGCATTTGGCGGAGTATCTCCGTTGTGCCCATGTAAAGGGCCGCCTTGTTCATTTGGTGTGTGATGAGAGGACTCTTCGGCATGATTTCCATGCGTTCCACTTGAAAAAGGCGGTCCATTGTTTGAACGATTTGTTCTTGGCGGAGTGGCAAAAGGCGGTGCGCCGCGCAGCTGCTGATTGGCACGATTCTGCATTTCCTGCACTCTATGAATTGCCTCTTCCTGCATACGCTTCATATCCATATTTTCGTTGGCCATGTTTCACCTCATAGAATTCCCTGAAGAATACCTTGTTCTTTTAAAAGAGGTAAAAACTTCAGCATTCTCATAATTTTAATTGCTTCATCCAGTTTTTTCTGCCGCTCACTTTTTAATAAAGGACGCAAAGCATGCAGCAGCCTGGTATTGTCATCTTCTTGATTTATGCTTCCCAGTAAAGGCGCTATTTTCATAACAGTATTGAGCATTTCGGGAGAAACGCCATTTCCTCCTCCCAATGCCCCCAGAGTGTTTCCCAAACCGCCTAAAGAAGACAAAGCACCAAGTGGATTATTGTTTGTTTGAGGTGTTTGTGCAGGTGCTGATTGTTGCCCTAATAAATTGGCAAGCTGGCTAAAGTCAATTCCTCCGGTAGAATTGCTTTGAGATTGCTGTGTGGATTGCTGCGCTGGTTGCTCAGGGGCATTGTTTTGTTGCTCGGTATTCATTTGTCCCAATAAATTGTTAGCCATTTGCTGAAATTTTGCCATTTCTGCAGGATTATTCAAAATTTCATTTAATTTTCCGGCTAAGTCATCCATGGACCGTCACCCCATTTCTTATTTGCCCAAAAATTTTTTTAGCAGCACTTGTGCCTGTGGTGAATTCAACAGTTTATTGGCTGCCTCTTTATCGCTTAATACTTGTTGAAGTTTTGCAGCATCGTTGGCATTTAAGTTATTTAACATTTTTTGCAGCGTGCCGTTTTCTGCTTGTTGTTTCAGTTGTTCGGGTTGTGTACCCAGACGTTGGGCCGCTACATTTAACAGTTTCTGTAATTCTTCGTTGTTAGGCAAAGTATTTCACACCTTTCAAAGTAAAAAAATGAAAAAAGACTGGATTCCCCCATGTGTTTCCATATATAATATGATTAGATAAATATACATATGCGGTAAAATGGGCAGATAGTAATATTGTATATGGAGTCAAGGGGGTTTTTATGAGAATTTTAGTTATTTCCGATTCCCATGGAAATACAAGGAATATAGAGCGTGCAGTGGAAAGTCAACCGGAAGCCAATATTATCATCCATTTAGGGGACGGGGCCGATGATATTGTGGATTTAGAATTTGTTTATAGAGATAAGCAATTCTATCAGGTAGCCGGTAATTGTGACTGGGGTTCTTCGTTGCCTCTTGAAGGTGAATTAAAAGTAGCGGATAAAACAATTTTTTTTGTACATGGCCATGAATATAAGGTAAAAACAAATTTGCAGCATATCAAGCTGGAAGCAAGAAAAAGGAATGCGGATATTGTGCTTTTTGGGCATACGCACCTGCCTATAACAGAATATGATGATGAATTGTATTTGTTGAATCCGGGTTCTTTACAATATGCTGACGGTACCTATGGGGTAATTGATATCACAGATGCCGGCATTTCCTTACAAATTATAAAAGTTTAAAATTCGTTTCTTGACATTGTATGGATTGGCGTGATAGTCTAATTTTGGAGAACTTATATATTATGTAGATTGTATTTTGTTGATACATATAGAGTAATGATATTACCGCCACAGGGATGGATTATGGATAAGGGCGGGGAATGGAGAGAGTAATTATGACTGAATATGAGAGATGGCATTCTATGAAGCTGGATGACCCGGATTTAACAGAAGAACTAAATGCAATTGAGGGTAATGCAGAGGAAATTAACGACCGTTTCTACCGTGAACTGGAATTTGGAACAGGTGGTTTACGTGGTGTTATTGGAGCCGGTACAAATCGAATTAATATTTATACAGTACGAAAGGCAACACAAGGACTTGCTAACTATCTAAATAAAAAAACGTCGCATGCGTCTGTGGCAATTGCATATGACAGCCGTATTAAGTCAGACGTATTTGCAAAGGCAGCGGCTGAGGTTTTGGCAGCAAATGGAATCACCGCACATTTATATCCTCAATTGATGCCAACACCAGCACTGTCTTTTGCCGTTCGTCATTTAAAATGTGATGCGGGTATTTGTATTACTGCAAGTCATAATCCTGCAAAATATAATGGATACAAAGCATACGGCAGTGACGGTTGCCAGGTTGCTTTGGAAATGGCAGATGCTATTCTCGATGAGATTAATCAGCTGGATATTTTCCGTGATGTCAAACACATGGATTATGATACCGCAGTAGAACAAGGAAGTATTAAGGGCATAGGCGAAGATGTTGTAACAGCATTTTTAAATGCCGTTAAGTCGCAAAGTATTTTGGATTGCAGCAATTCTGATTTAAAAGTAGTGTACACTCCTCTCAATGGCAGCGGAAAAATGTGTGTCACACGTATTTTTGATATGATTGGCATAAAAGATGTTACAATCGTTCCTGAACAGTCAGAGCCGGACGGCAATTTTCCGACTTGTCCGTATCCAAATCCTGAATTTAGAGAAGCATTACAAGTAGGGTTGAATCTTTGTGAAAGCGTACACCCTGATTTATTGGTAGCAACAGATCCTGACTGTGACCGTATGGGTATTGCTGTAAGACATAACGGTGACTATCAATTGTTAAACGGCAATGAGGTCGGTGTTTTATTATTAGATTTTATTGCTCGTAATCGTATTGCAAATGGAACTATGCCGAAATATCCGGTTGCAGTCAAAACGATTGTTTCCACAGATTTAACCGATAGCGTTGCCAAAGAGTATGGTATTGAGTTAAGAAGTGTTTTGACAGGTTTTAAATACATTGGCGACCAAATAGCAGGCTTAGAAGCCAACGGAGAGGAAAACCGTTATATCTTTGGTTTTGAGGAAAGCTATGGTTATTTATCAGGCAGTTATGTGCGTGATAAAGACGCCGTGAATGCCAGCATGTTAGTATGTGAAATGGCAGTTGACTATAAAAAGCAAGGGAAGACATTGGTGGACGCAATTCATGATATCTATGAAAAACATGGTTATTTCCTAAATGAATTGATGAATTTTACATTTGAAGGTCAAGACGGTATGAATAAAATGCAATCAATTATGGAGCATTTGCGTACCAATACTCCAACTAAAATTGCAGACTTTGCAGTGGTTGGTTGGAGTGATTATAAAGCGTCTAAATGTTTTGACGGTACCATTGAAACTGAAATTACACTTCCCAAATCCAATGTTTTGGAATATCGTCTGGAAAATGGAAGCAAATTAATTGTGCGTCCGTCAGGAACAGAGCCTAAGTTAAAGTTATATTTATCCGCAAAAGGTAAAACAAGAGAAGAATCTCAAGCGGTAATCCAAGCATTTAAAAATTGTGTAAACGAATTACTGGGAATCTAAAAAAGGTCGGAGCTTGCTCCGACCTTTTTTTATGATAAATTTATAGAAAGATTCGTGTGTTAAGATATTTTTGGTAATAAAAATTGCAACTGTATTTTTTTTGTGGTATACTTTATAAGTTATATTTCCATCCGTAGCGAAGCTGGATATCGCAACAGATTCCGATTCTGGAGGTCGGGGGTTCGAATCCCTCCGGGTGGACCACACCTGCGGTGAGCAAGTCGCGCACCGCAGGTTTTTCTTTTCATAATCTTGCTGCCCGCGTTTACAGCGGGTATCTTTTTGGCAATGTAAATCCACCAGGCTAAACCTGGAGGTGTTTCGCGTTCCGGGCTCAGTTTTTTATTTTGTCCATTCACTTGCGTTTATGGCGGGGTATCTTTTATGCAGCGCAAACCATACTGGAATAGGGCTGAGCTTTTTCATAAAAATTTGTTATTGATTTTTTCATAAATATGTGATATTGGATAAAAATAGGATGCTCTTATCACCGTATACTTCTTTCCATCATAAAATAGCAGAGAATAGGAGGAATTTCAATGTACTGTGGTGAATATTCAGTGATGTAACCAAACATTATTTATGCTGTTTTTATGAGATTTTAGACAATATGATAGAAGAGATGACAAGTGCGAAGTTAACAAACAGTATATCGCATAATTTTATTGTACAAATGATTCCTCACCATCAAGCAGCAATTAAAATGTCTCAGAACATTTTAAAATATACAACGTTACTTCCTCTGCAAAACATTGCAAAGAATATCATTTCAGAGCAAACCAAAAGTATTGAGGCTATGAAAGAAATACTGGGAGTATGTGAGGAACAATTTGATTCAAAACAGGATATTTGTCTTTATCAGAATGGATTTGACCGAATTACGAGAACCATGTTTTCTCGAATGAGAAATGCTTGTTCAACAAATCAGATTAATGCAAATTTTATGAGAGAAATGATTCCACATCACCAGGGTGCTATCCGTATGTCAAAAAACGCATTGTATTTCTCCATCTGTCCCCGGCTAATTCTGATTTTGCAGACGATTATTGTCCCGCAGGAAAAAGGGGTACAAGAGATGAAAGAACTTCTTCACTGTATTTAAAAAGGGATGATATATTCACTCACGTTCAGTGATTGAAATAAGATATAACAGAAAACAATAGGGGGCGATTATTTGGCTATTCGAATTTTTATCGATCAAGGGCATAATCCCAGTGGTGTGAATGCAGGGGCAGAAGGAAATGGATTAAGGGAACAAGATGTTACCTATAATGTGGGAATTTATTTAGCCAATCTGTTAAATGATGATCCCAGATTTACTGCACGAGTCTCACGCCCTACCCCTGAGACCGTACTGGGTACCAGCAATGCTACCAGTTTGCAAGCCCGTGTAAATATGGCGAATTCTTGGCCTGCAGATTATTTTATCAGTATTCACTGTAATTCCAATACAAATCCTGCAATCAATGGCAGTGAAGTGTATGTTTATCGAAGCAATACCCAATCTTATTGGTTGGCTCAACACATTCTCAATGCAATTGTAGAACGTGTGGGTATCAGAGATAACGGGGTACGATTGAACCCGTCGCTTTATGTATTAAGACGTACTACCATGCCTGCTGCATTGGTAGAACTGGGCTATTTAAGTAATGCTTCCGATGCACAAAAACTGCGGGATGATCAAAGAGGATTTGCTCAAGGAATTTACAATGGCCTACTAAGTTACTTTGGCTTTTCTCCACTTTAACGACATCAAAATACAAATCAACACATATGGAATTGTTTTTCCCGTGTATTGTGATTGATAATTTTATATTTTATTAAAATTAAGAAGAAATACTTTGCACTTAAAAAGCAATCGGGATATTGTGGGACAACCACGTTTCCTGATTGCTTTTTGGTAATTTGTGTTATAAAATTGGAAGTTTAAAAATTTGTCCGGGATATATCACATCGCTTGACAAGTGATTTAGCTGC